>Ga0134091_1000004_pt1 | contig 244294 bp, 241 predicted proteins | sample 2_5taG_FD_94451 | JGI IMG/M metagenome (GOLD analysis project Ga0134091, IMG submission 94451) | Switchgrass degrading microbial communities from high solid loading bioreactors in New Hampshire, USA - 2_5_20_6_A2 metaG | ecosystem: Engineered > Bioreactor > Semi-continuous > Anaerobic >...
CAGCACCATTAAAAACGGGTTGAGCTTAGACATCCACGCGACGGTGATGGCCGTAAACCCCGTGCCGCCGGCGGTGACTTCGGTGAGAGTGTAGTCCGCGCCGGATACCTGCAAAAAGCCCACAAGGCCCGCCAGCGCGCCGGAAATGACCATGGTGCGCATCATGACCTTGCCCACCTTGATGCCGGCGTAGCGGGCGGTGTTGCTGCTCTCGCCCACCACGGCGATTTCGTAGCCGTGCTTGGTGCGGGAGAGGTACACGTACACCGCCACCACCAAAATGACGGCGAAGATCCAGCCGATGTGCACGCCGAACACCTTGGGAAGGCGCGCGGAAGCGTCAAACATGGCGATCTTCGGGAAGCCGCGCATGGACGGATCCTTCCAGGGCCCGCTCTGCAGGTATTTCAGAAAGCACAGGGCGATGTAGTTCAGCATCAGGGTAAAAAGGGTCTCGTTGGTGTTCCACCGCGCCCGGAAAATCGCGGGAAGCAGGCCGTACAGCCCGCCGGCGATCATGCCCGCCGCGCCCATGACGACGAGCAGCAGCCAGGACGGCATGGACTGGTGGTGGAACAGCGCAAAATAGCTCGCCGCGATGGCGCCGGCGAGGATCTGGCCCTCTGCGCCGATGTTCCAGAAGCGCATCCGGAACGCCAAAGAGATCGCCAGCGCGGTGATGAGCAGCGGGACGGCGATGCGGACGGTCTCCTTGAGCACGGTGGCGCTGCCCAGGCTGCCCTTGATCATGTCCGCGTACACGGCGACGGGGTTGTGCCCCAGGGCGAGGATGAGCAGGCCGCCGAAGACCAGCGCGCCCAGAACGGCCAGGGCGCGGACGAGCACCGCCTGGAGCTTTGGCAGGTCGTCCCGCTTGACCATGCGGAATAGCGGCTCCTTCGCCTTTGCCGCATGACCGTTGATCTGGGGTTTGCTCATTGGACGACCTCTCCTTCCCTGCGCTTCCTGTCCGGCACCCGCATCATCATCAGGCCGATTTCCTCCTTGGTGACGTACCGCGGGTCCACGATGCCGGACACCCTGCCGCCGCACAGCACCATCAGCCTGTCGCACAGCTCCATCAAAACGTCCAGATCCTCGCCCACGTACAGCACGCCCACGCCGTTCTGCTTCTGCTCGTTCAGAAGGTCGTAGATGATGTGGGAGGAGTTGATGTCCAGCCCGCGGACGGGGTACGCCACCACCAGCACCGACGGCCGGGAGATGATCTCGCGCCCTAAAAGCACCTTTTGCACGTTGCCGCCGGACAGACGGGAAACAGGGGTGCTGACGTCCGGCGCGACGATGCCGAGCTTTTCGATGAGATCCTCCGCCACCTGGCGGGGGGTGCGCCTGTCCACAAAGATGCCCCTGGACTCGTGGTAGTTCTTGAGCATCATGTTGTCCACCATGTCCATGCCGGCCACCAGGCCCATGCCCAGCCTGTCCTCCGGCACGAAGGCGGAGCGGATGCCCATCTTGGCGATGTCGTAGGGGGATTTGCCCACGATGCTCTCCGCCTTGCCGTCAATCACGTGCAGGATTTTTCCGGACTTGACGGGGTACAGCCCCGCAATGGCCTCGCAGAGCTCCCGCTGGCCGCTGCCGGCGACGCCGGCGACGCCGAGGATCTCGCCCCGCCGCAGGCGGAAGCTGACGTCGGACAGCTTTTTCACCCCTTCGTGGTCCACGCAGGTCAGCCCGACGACGCGCAGGCAGTCCTCGGTGGCGTAGCACTCCGGACGGTGGATGGAGAGGCGCACCGAATGGCCCACCATGGCGGCGGTGAGGGTCTGGGCGTCCGCGTCCTTCGTCTCCAGCGTGGCGACGCACCTGCCCCTGCGCAGCACCGCCACGCGGTCGGAGATTTCCAGCACTTCGTTCAGCTTGTGGGTGATGATGATGATGGCGTTGCCGTCCTCCTTCATCCTGCGCAATACGTCAAACAGCCGCTCCGTCTCCTGGGGGGTCAAAACGGCGGTGGGTTCGTCGAGAATCAGAATGTCCGCCCCGCGATACAGCACCTTCAGGATTTCGACGGTCTGCTTTTCGCCGATGGACATGTCGTAGATCTTCTTGTCCGGGTCGATGTCGAAGCCGTATTTGTCCGCGATGTCGCGGATGCGCTTCGAGAGCTCTTTGCGCTTGACGTGCAGCCCGCCCGGAAGGCCGAGGACGATGTTTTCCGCCGCGGAAAGCACGTCCACCAGCCGCAGATGCTGGTGCACCATGCCGATGCCGAGGGCGAAGGCGTCCTTGGGGGAGCGGATGGTGGCGGTCTCGCCGTTGACGCGGATCTCGCCGCTGTCCGGATAGTAGATGCCGGCCAGCATATTGACCAGCGTGGTCTTGCCGGAGCCGTTCTCGCCCAAAAGCGCGAGAATCTCCCCCCGGCGCACCTGGAGGGTCACTTCGTCGTTGGCGACGACGGAACCGAAGGTCTTGGTGATGTTGATCAGCTCTATGGCGTAGGGGTGTTCGTTCGTCATAAAGCACCTGCTTTCAGTAAAATTCCATTCCAGGGGGAAAAGCCGCCCCTGCGGCGGTGAAGGATGGTTCGAGAGAAAAAACCGCGGGCTTCGTGCCGTTTGAAAAAGCCCCTTGGCGACCCAGCGCCCGCGCATGCTGCACGGGCGCTTTGGGCCGGAAAAGGTGTGCCGTCAGTTGTTGACGTGGATGCCTTCGATGATGTAGTCCCAAGAGGGAGCGCTCTGGGGTTCCACGAAGTACTCGCCGGCGGGAACGACGGTTTCGCCGTCCACGGTGACGAGGGGGCCGTCGAACACGTGGATTTCGCCGGAGAGGATCTTCTGGCGGGCGGCTTCGATGGCCTCGGCGGTGCCCTCCGCCACCAGCGCCTCGTTCAGGGGCGCGATGTCCACAAAGCCTTCGGCAAGGCCGGCGGAGAAGTCAGCGGGCAGCTCCTCGCCGTTGACCATCGCCCGGACGGCCTGGATGAGGAACTGGCTCCAGTCCCAGACGGCGGAGGTCAGCACCGCGTTGGGCGCGGCCTCGTACATGTCCGCGTTGTAGCCCACCGACCAGACGCCGTTGGCTTCCGCGGTGGTCTGGGTGGCGGTGGAGTCGGCGTGCTGGCCGAGCACGTCGCAGCCCATGTCGATGAGGGCCTGGGCCACCTGGGCCTCCTTGGTGGGGTCGTTCCAAGAGTTGGTATACATCACTTCCATGGTCACGTCGGGGTTGACGGACTTGGCGCCGAGATAGAAGGCGGTGAAGCCGCTGATGCACTCGGCGAAGGGCATGGCGGTGACGTAGCCCAGCTTGTTGGTCTTCGTCTTCAGGCCGGCGGCGATGCCGGCGAGGTAACGGGCTTCGTAGATGTTGCCGAAGTAGTTGTGCATGTTGGCAAGGCCGCTGCTCGCCGCCTGATAGCCGGAGGCGTGGAAGAACTCGATCTCGGGATGCTCGGCGGCGGCGGCGAGCATGTAGTTCTCGTAGCCGAAGCTGGTGCCGAAGATGGCGTTGCAGCCCGCCTCGATGAGCTCGTTGATGGCCACTTCGCAGTTGGAGTCCTCGGTGATGTTGAACTTCTGGATGATCTGGTCATCCCGAAGTCCCAGCTCCTGCTGCATCTTCATGGCGCCGGCGATGTGGGTGTAGGAATAGCCCTTGTCGGAGGCGTCGCCGATGTAGATGAAGCCGAGCTTGATGTTGTCCAGCGTCAGGCCGGACGCAGCGTCCTCGCCGCCGTTCTTCGTTTCGGCCCCGTTTCCGCAGCCCGCGACGGCGAACAGCATGGCGGCGGCCAGCAGCACAGCCAGCAGTTTTTTCATTTCTCTTTCCTCCTGAGTCGTCAATTGCTGATATTGGATCCCTTTAGGGGATTGCATGGCGTCCTTTACTTTCTGAACTTAATGTAACCGGGGCGCATCTCGTCGATGATGGCCAAAGAATAAAGGTCGATGCCCATGCTGCGGATGGTTTCCCCGCCGCTCTGGAAGCCCTTTTCGATGGCGATGCCCACGCCGGCCAGACTGGCGCCTGCCTTTTTGACGATGTCGATCAGGCCCAGCATCGCCTGGCCGTTGGCCAAAAAGTCGTCAATCAACAGCACCGTGTCCTCCCTCGTGATAAACTTGGCGGAAACGGTGATGGTGTATTCCCTGTCGTAAGTGTAGGAATGGACGGATGCGGTGTAGAGAGAACCGTCGAGATTGAGGGATTTGGCTTTCTTGGCGAAGACCACCGGGCAGTCGAAGTACTGGGCGGCGATGCAGGCGATGCCGATGCCCGATGCCTCTATGGTGAGGATTTTGGTGATGTGCCTGTCCTTGAAATGGGCGAAGAACGCCTTGCCCATCTCGTTGTAAAGCTGAATGTCGCACTGGTGATTCAGAAAGCTGTCCACCTTAAGGATGCCGCCTTCCTTGACTGCGCCATCCTTAAGGATGCGCTGCTCTAAAATCTCCATTGCGGGGTACCTCCGGATTCGCAAGTTTCAACCACAAGCGCGCTGCGCCGATGTGGGTATTATAAAACATCCTCCCCCGATTCACAATCATTTTTTCGGATTTTTACGCGATTTCAAGCGCGATTTTTAATTATTGTTCGGTTTAATACGAACTATAGTATTCGAAGCACTTTTCTGAATATGCGCGTTTTTTCACGGCGCGCCTTGCCCGTTTCAGCCTTGCCCCGTGACGGATAAAGCCCTTCAAAGGGGGAGAAACTAAGCCCATCAACCCAGAAGGAGGCTAAACGAAGCATGGCAAATCTCACCGAAAAGGAACTGAGCGCTCTGAATGACCTCTTGAGTTCCGAGGAGCTTGAGGTTAAAAAATTCCGCATGCTGGCGAACAGCACCGCAGACCAGTGCATCCGCGACAAGTTCAACGCCATTGCGGACAAGCACCAGCAGCACTTCAACATGCTCTATCAACAGCTGAACTAGGAGGCGCACCATGACCACCAACAACCAGCAGCAGACCTTCACCGACAAGGAAATCCTCTTTGACGCGCTGCACACCGAAAAGCACCTGACGGCAAACTACAACACCTTCGCCAACGAGTGCGCGGACCCCGTCCTGAAGAAGACGCTGATGGACATCCTCAACGACGAGCACAGCATTCAGTTTGACGTGTTCTGCGAGCTGCACAGCCGCGGCCTGTATCCGACGCCCATGGCGGAGACCCAGAAAGTGGACCAGGCCAAGCAGAAGTTCGGCAACATCAGCCGCACGCTGACGCAGAGCCAGAACCAGAACTCCCAGAACTGGTAAAGCAGCAGACGACCGACCCTCAAAAGGCATCCCCCGCGCGGGGGGATGCCTTTTTTGGCAGTGGTTGCGTCAGTAATCCTCCGACGGGTTCTTTCCGTACCGGCCCGGCCCGGTGATGTTCGAGAGTTCCGGAACCTTCTGTCCGCCCTTCAGCACGTTGTTGTTCTGCTGTTCGTCCTGCCTGTTCTTGTTTTTCTTGTTGGCCATCTTCACACCTCCTTTCAGATACAGTATGCCCAAAAACGAAAGACCCGCGGCGCTGCCGCCGCGGATTTTCCTTCGCGTTCTGCACATTAACGGAAATAGTGTTTGCAGGCCTCGTAGAGCTGCGCGGGCACGTCCTTGCGGACGGAGACGGCGGTGTCCAGATCCGCCTTGACGATCTCCGTGCCGCGGAGCGCCACCATGTTGCCGTAATCGCCGGCCACCACCAGCTCGCCCGCCTTGACGCCCATGCGGGAGCCCAGGATGCGGTCGAAGTTGGAGGGGGCGCCGCTGCGCTGCAGGTGCCCCAGGACGATGCTCCTGCACTCAAAGTACTTGCGCTTTTCGTCCAGCGTCTCGTCCGCGCGCATGCGCTTTTCGATGGCCGAGGCCAGGTCCTTCGCCAGCTGGCTGTTGATGAGCAGCGGATGGCCGAAGGCGTCCACGCCCAGGTCCTTCTGCTCCAGCCCCTCGATCTTCACGCCCTCCGCCACGGCGATGATGGTGTACCGCTTGCCGCGCAGGTAGCGCTTTTTGACGATGTCTACGATTTCGTCCAGATTCATGGGGAACTCGGGGATGACGACGATGTGCGCGTCCGCCGCCCAGCCGGCGTACAGCGTAATCCAGCCGGAATCCCTGCCCATGCACTCCACCACGAAGCAGCGCGCGTGGGAGGCCGCGGTGGTGTGCAGGCGGTCGATGCACTCCATGGCGATGTTCGCCGCCGTGTCGAAACCGAAGGTGAAGTCGGTGCAGGAAAGGTCATTGTCGATGGTCTTCGGCACGCCGATGACCTTCACCCCGTACTCCTTGCGCAAATAGTTCGCCACGCCCAGGGTGTCGTCGCCGCCAATGGCCACCAGCGCCTCAAGGCCGAGTTTTGCCATGGTGTCCATGACCATCTGGGGGCCGTTGGGAATCTTTTTGACGTTGGTGCGGGAGGACTCGATGATCGTTCCGCCCATGGTCTGGATGCCTTCCACATCCTCGGGGGTCAGAACGCGGTGTTCGCCGGTGATCGCGCCGCGCCAGCCGCCGATCAGGCCGACGACCTCAATGTCCGCCTTGGAGCACACCTCCACCACGCCGCGGATCACCGCGTTCAGTCCGGGGCAGTCTCCGCCGCCGGTGAGTATGCCGATTCTTCTCTTCATGATTCTCCTCCTGTGACACACGTTTTCGGATGACACATGTTTTCATATGGGACCGGTTGAAAGGCCATGAACTCGTTTATACATGTCTATGATTCTCTATTATACAAAAGCTGCGCGAATGAATCAATAGCAGAAAAGGCGCGTTTTTTCCGAAATCCGAAAGCCGCAAAACCGCGGCGCGCCCGAAAGCTTCCGGGCGCGCCTTTCATGCAGGCCTTTCATCCAGAAGGTGAAGGCCGTTCATTCGTCCGGCGGAGCGCTGTTTGTCGCGCGCTCCCCTTCCAGCCGTTCCACCTTTTTGCCGTCGAACTCCACCTCGCAGTCCGCGAACCGCTCCGCGCCGCCGGAAAGCCACATGCGGCCGCCTTCCTTGCGAAGGCCGAGCAGCGCCAGCCCCGCGCGGTACATCCACGCCGCGGAACCGGTGTACCACGTCCAGCCGGCGCGGCCCGGCCAGTCGCCGTCGTACACGTCCCCCGCCATCACGTAGGGCTCGCCGCGGTAAATGGCGCAGATGATGGGATTGTCGCTGTGGCGGATGGGGTTGAGCATGGAGAACAGCTCCGCCGCCTCCTCAGCGCGCCCGGTTTTGATCAGGGCGAGGATGAGCCACGCCGCCGCGTGGGTGTACTGACCGCCGTTTTCCCTAAGGCCCCTGCCGTAGCTCTGGATGTACCCCGCTTTGGGGAGCTGGCGCTGAAGCGGCGGGTCCAGAAGTTTGACGATGCCCGCCTGCCGGTCGACGAGCAGCCTTTTCGCCGCGGAAAGGGCGGCCTCCACCCGCTTTTTGGGCCCGTCCGCCAGCGCGCTCCAGGCCTGGCTGATGAGGTCGATCCTGCATTCGCTGTTCTCCCTGCTGCCCAGGGGGGAACCGTCGTCGAAATACGCCCGTTTGTACCACTCGCCGTCCCAGCCGTGCTTGTCCAGCGCGACGCGAAGCTCCTCCGCCTTCCGCTTGAGGGTTTTTCGGTCCTCGCCGCCGCAGTACGGGAGAAAGGCGTCGATGACCGCCGCTGTAAACCAGCCCAGCCACACGCTCTCGCCTTTGCTCCTGCTTCCGACGGCGTCCATGCCGTCGTTCCAGTCGCCGGCGCCCATCAGAGGAAGGCCGTGTTCGCCGGTGCGCAGGGACGCCCAGATCGCCTTCAGGCAGTGCTCCCGCAATGTGCCGCGCCGGTCCGAAAGCTCTGCCTCGTGGTACACGTCGTGCCGGTTTTCGGGGATGGGCACGTCCTTCAAATACGGGACGACCTCGTCGAACACCGCCTCGTCGCCGGTGGCTTTGGCGTAGCAGGCGGCGACGTAAGGCAGAAAGAGCCGGTCGTCCGAAATGCGGGTGCGCACGCCGGTGTACGGCGGGTGCCACCAGTGCTGCACGTCGCCCGACTCGTACTGGTGCGCCGCGCAAAGAAGCAGCTGCTCGCGCACCCGGGCGGGATCCACCTCGAGGAGGGCGAGCACGTCCTGCAGCTGGTCCCGAAAGCCGAACGCGCCGCCGGTCTGCCACCAGCCCGCCCGGGAGAGCAGGCGGGACGCGTACACCTGATACAACAGCCACCCGTTCATCATGCGGTCGAAAGCCTCGTTCCCGGTTTTGACGCGCAGCCTGCCCAGCTTTTCCTTCCAGAACTGGCGCACGTTTTTCAGCTCCAGCTCCGGCTCGAAGGATTTCGCGGCGCGCACGGCCTCGGCCTCGCCTTCCGCGCAGCCGATGACCACTGCCAAAGCCACCGTCTCCCCCGGCCCGACGGCGACGCGCTTATGGAACGCCGCGCAGGCGTCTCCGCCGCCGCCCATCTGCCTTTGCAGTTCCGCGCCGAGCAGGGGGGCGCTTCTTCCGAAGAAGTCCTCCCGGGAGCAGGTCCAATCCGCGCCGTCGAGGCAGGCGTAGGCCACGCTCTTCTCCCCGCCAGCGCGGCAGAGGAGGACTCCGCCGGACTCCCAGGCAAACAGCGTTCTGTCCGGCACCGAGGGGCCCAGCAGCCATTCGGCGCAGAAGTAGACGGAAATCTGCCGGGTTTTACTCAAAGGGTTGGTGAGCTCCAGCTTCCAGCATTTGGCGCCTTTGGAGACGAAGGCCGTCAGCTTGGTGTAAAGCGCCTCCTTGCCGCAGGTGAACTCCGTAAAGCCGTATCCGTGGCGCACGGTGTACTCGCCCTTCCCGTCGGGCACGGGGGAAAAGACGGCGCCGGTCTCCTCGTCCCGGATGGCGAAGGTTTCGCCGTTCCTGCCGTCCACGGGGTCGTTGGAATGGGGGGTCAGCTTGAACAGGGCGCTGTTCTTCGCCCAGGTGAAGCCGCCGCCGCTTTCGGTGACGATGGCGCCAAACCCCTCCATGGCGAGGACGTTGCTCCAGGGCGCGGGGGCGAGGTTGTCCTTCAGGCGCAGGACGTACTCCTGCCCGTCGAACCCGCCGATGCCGTTGAAGTGGCAGAGACGGGGCGTCTTGACGGCCAGGGCGTGCTGGCCGCCGGGCATCCTTTTCGGCTTTTCCCGCTTTTTGGGGCGCTTGTCCGACGAGGAGTCCAGCGCGCGCAAAAGGCGGATTTCCTCCTCCGAAAGGTCCTGCCGGGAGAACACCCGCGCCCGCGCCAGCCCGCAGGATATGCGGCAAAGCTCCTCCGCCACCGGCCTGCCGTACCCCGCCGGCTCGCTGGAGAGGAACACCGCGTCGAACTCCTCGCCGCAGAGGCTGGCGTAGCGGCAAAGGTCAGCCAGCTGCTTTGCTTTGGGGTAGTCCTTCGCCGTTTCCACCTCCGCAAAAGCCACGGGATGGTCGCCGGATATCCCCAGCCGCCAGAGCGCATGCCTGCCCAAATTGTTCTGCTGCAGTGCCCGCAGCCTGTCCTGCCCCGGCGGGGGCGGGAACAGCAGGGCGGACAGCCGCTTTCGCAGCGCGTTCGCCCGCTCGCCGTCAAGGCCTAAGAACTTCAGCCGCGCCCGGGCGTACATGGCGCACACGTCCAGGGCGTCCAGCGCGTCCACGATGCTGCAGTAAGCCCCCATGGAGCGCTTCGCCTCCGCCTCGTCCCCCGCGGCCAGCACAAAGGCAAAGGTTTTGGTCCTGCCGGGTGCAATCGCAGCCTCGGTGCGAAACAGCGCGCAGGGCTCAAGGGGCGTTTCGCGCACGCCGGACTTGGGAACGCCCAAATGCAAAAACGCGGGGTTTTTGATGCCGTTGCCCCTGCCGACGCAGTCGTACCGGTCGGTGGCCGCCTCCACGGGCCCGTCGCAGAGCAGCCGCGCGTAAAGGGCGGCGCGGTTTTCGCTGTTCCGGTCGTTTTTCACAAAGAAGAGGGTGTTGCCGTCCGGCTGCTGCGCCGTGATGAAGAGCTTGTGGAAGGCCTTGTGCGCCCTGTATTCCTCCAAGGTCATCAGCGCCACGGCGGCGTAGGCGAAAACCTCCGCCCTTTTTTCCGACTCGGACTCGTTTTTGACGGTGACCAGCCAGACTGCCGCTGTCTCGTCCGGCGGCGCCAGCAGCTCGGTCTTGACGGAAAGGCCGTCCAGTTTTTTGCTGAAGGCGATGCTGTGGGCGGAGAGCACCGCGTCCCCGAAGGTGGGTTGGCCGTTGACGTAAATCGCCACGGAGGGCTCGCCCCGGACGTTGTCCTCCTCGAAGGGGCAGAACAGCACCTTGCGCTCCCCCTGCTTGAAGGTGATTTTCGCCCTGCCGTCGGTGGCGGCGGCGATGCGCGCGCCGCCCGTGAGGAAGCAGAACTCCGGATACGCCCCCTCTGGCACCACGCACAAAGGCGCGAGCTCGTCGTACGTGCCGCTGGCCTTTTGGGGCAGCGCCCGGCTGTACTGGCGCATGATGATCGTCCGGTCTGGCAGCTTTTCCTCCAGCAGAAGGGACGCCGCCTCCACGCCCGGCACCGCCATGAAGGCCTTGACGAGGGCGTTGTCGCACAGGGCGTTGGCGAGGGCCGCCAGCGTCATGCCCACGTGGTGCGCCATGAAGCTCATCACCACCCGCCGGCCGCTGCCCACCCGCTCGGGGGTGAAGTCCAGCGCTTCGTAAAAGCCGTACTTGCCCCGGGCGCCCAGCTCCTCCAGCGCGCGCAGGTTCTCCGCCGCCGCTTTGGGGTCCTCCATGGCCGCAAGGGCCGTGGCGTAGGGGGCGATGACCCTGTCGCTCCTCGTCGGGCGCACGCCCGCCCCCTCCAACCCGAAGGCGCGGTACTGGTAGTTCATCTGCAGGTCAAAGGCGTAATGCCCCGACTCGCTGACACCCCAGGGCGTGCCCTTCGCCGCGGCGCGCTGCACCGCCACGGCGTTCGCCATGCTTTCGCCCAGCAGCGTGTGCTTCACGGTACCGGTGTAGATCACAGGCAGCAGGTACTCGAACATCGTCCCGCTCCAGGAAATCAGCAGCCTTCTGCCGTCGATGGCGGTGAGCGGGCGGGCGAGGCGAAACCAGTGGGAGGCGTCCACCGCGCCCAGGGCGATGGTCACAAAGGATAAAAGCCTTGCCTCGGAAGCCAGCAGATCGTAATGGGAGTTGCTGAGTTTGCCGGACTTGCAGTCCATGCCGATGGAAAAGAGCTTGACCTCGTCGTCAAAAAGCTTGGCAAAGTCCATGTCGGCGAGAAGGCGCGCGGCGCGCCGGCCCAGCCCGTCCCCGCCGAAGTGGCCCTGAAGCACGAGAAGGCTCGCGGCGAGGTTGCCGCTGTCCACGCTGGATACGAACAGCGGCGCGATGGGCCGCAGGGTGTTGATGTCCATCCAGTTGTAAAGATGGCCGTGCCACTTTTCCGCCCGCTCGACGGCGGAAAGGGTGCGGTCCGTCCGCTCTTTGAGCTCCTCCTCGCCGATGATGCCCAGAAAATACGCGCAAAGGGGCGCGATGAGCGCCATGCCGATGTTCGTGGGGGAGGTGTGCTCCCTGGGCGCGGCCTTGGGGTAGATCTGGATGTTGTCCGGCGGCAGGCCGTTGGGGGCGTTTTCCGCGAAAAAAGCGTAGCTCTGCCGGGCGATTTCGCGCAGGTACGCCCTGTCCTTTTCCGAAAGCTGCGCGGCCTGCGCGGGCCTGGACAGCGCATGCGCCAGATACGGCCCCGCCCACCAGAGCGCGGACAGGGCAAGGGAAACCCACGCGCCGGTTCTGATGCTGAGCACTGCCAGCGCGGTGCCGGTCACGGGGGCGGCGAGCATCGCGCGGTAGTACCCCGCAAGGCTGCGCTCGGCGGTCCTGTCCGCCTGGGCGGCGGTCACCCACTGGAGCATGTTCTTGTGGCTGACCAGCGTGCGCCAGAGCGACAGCCCGATGGCGGAGAGCGCCACACAGCCCTCGAAGGGAAGCACGGACAGCTTGAACACCAGTTTTTTCGCCGCCAGCTTGACGCTTTCGTACGAGTCGAACAGCCGCGCCACGGCGTCCCTGGTGCGCAGGGCGTCCCGCACCATGTCCACAAGGTACCCTATGCAGATGGACAAAAGCGCGATGAGCGAATACGCCCAGGCGTGCTCCACCAAAGGCGCAAACAGCAGCACCAGCGCGGCGGCGGGCATGACGAGGGAGCGGCGCAGGTTGTCCGTCATCTTGTACCGCGAAAGGGCGTTCAGGCCGGACTTGCCGAAGATGAAGGGCAGCAGCTGCCAGTCGCCGCGGATCCACCGGTGCTCCCGCTTCATGAAGGGCAGGTAGCGCGCCGGATGGTCGTCGTACACCGCCACGTCCGATGCAAAGCCTGCCTTGGCGTAGCAGCCCTCCAGCAGGTCGTGGCTGAGCACCCGCTCGTCCTTGATGCGCCCCGCCAGCGCAGCGGAAAAGGCCTTCACATCGTAGATGCCCTTGCCGCAGTAGTTGCCTTCGCCGAACACGTCGAAGAAAAACTCGCTGACGGCGGCGGAGTAGGAGTCCAGCCCGGCGCTGCCGGAAAACAGCCGGGCGAAGGCGCTCTTCGCCGCGCCTGTGGCGGTGTGCTCCACCCGGGGCGCGATGAGTGCGTGGCCGGTGAGCTTTCCGGACTCGTCGATGGCAGGCGCGTTCTGGGGGTGCGCGATGGCGCCGATAAGGCGCTTTGCCGCGCCGTGGGGAAGGCGGGTGTCCGCGTCCAGCGTCAAAACATAGGCGATGCCGCCGGGGATGTCGTCCCCCTTTCCCGAGAGGATGCGCTCGTTCAGCCACATCAGCGCGCCGCGCTTGCGCTCGTGGCCGGTGTAGACGCCCTGCGAGTTCTTCACCCGCGGGCGGATGAGGGCGAAAAACAGCCTTTCCCCCGCCTCCTCGTTCAGTTCGGCGATGCCCTCCCTGATTGCCTTGATGATGGCGGCGTCCTCCGGCGTTGTGGGGGTTTTCGCCTCGGGCAGGTCGCACAGCAGGCAGTAATAGATGTTTTTTTCCCGGTTGCAGGCGCGGGAGTGCACGTCCAGCGTGCGCACGAGTTCCTTCGCGCGCTCGGGGGAGTCCACCAGCGCGGTGACGGTGAGCAGCGTGCGGCACCTGTCCGGAATGCCGTCCGAAAAGGCGAAGCGGGGCAGCCGACGAACGTGCACCAGTCTGGATGCGCAGCGGATCACCAGATCCTGGGCGATGGTCCAGCCGGCGACCCCCGCGGGGATGGACAAAAGCACCGCCCAGGGCGACCCGGAAACAGCCCAGCAGAGCGTCAAAATGGCGTACTGCACCGCCAGTGTGACGCCCAGGAAAATCAGAAGGTTTCTGGAGTTGCGCCGCGGGAAGCGCGCCACAGCTTTTGTGGCGGGGGTCTGGGCTTCTTTCTGCTTTTGCGCGGTGGATTCGGCCTGTCTGGTGCTGTCCTCAATCGCGGCGCGCACGTCGCTGCCCAAAAGCGCCGCTTTGAGCGCGGGCATGCCGTCCCCGGCAATCCACCAGCATGCGTGGCGGCTGCGCTCGTCCTCGCCGGTTTCCGCCAGCGCCATGGCGGTGCGGGCGACGGAGACCTCCGCCGTCTTCGTCTTTTTCGCAAGCCGCTTGACGCACTCCCTGCAGTAGCTTTTGGAAGGGTCGTCCATCAGGCGGTAGACGGGGTCTTCGGAAAGCGTCTGCTCCACCTTGGACGCCATGCAGAAAAACCGCTCCCAGTCGCTTTTGCCCAGCTCTCGGATGGCGGTGATGGCGTTCTGCAAAATAAGGGCGCTCTGCATGCCGCCCCTGTGGGCCTGCTCCGCCACGCCCTCGGGGGTCAGATCCAGCCGCGCCAGCTCGGAAATCAGGGCGTCCAGCCTGTCGGTCTCCCGCAGTCTGACCCAGAGCCGGGCGGAAAAGGCCGCGTGTTTCAGGGGAAGCCGGCGGATCTGCTTTGCGGCCGCGGCGGCGGGCGCGAGCAGCAGCCGGTCCGCCGCCTTTTCCGCCTGACGCTCCAGCGACCTTCGCTTGATGCACTCCAGTGCCTCCATGGAGCACAGCTTGACCAGCGCCGTGAGCGCAGCGGGCGCAGCGCCCAGATTTCGTCCATGGTCAGCGGGTTTTCGGTCTGGTACGCGTTCACAAAGGACAGCAGCGACCCTTCGGTGACGCGGCCTTTGGTGTGGCCCGTCACCGCCGCGGCAACGCGGTACGCCCGCGGCAGCCCCGCCCATTCGCCGTCCGCCATGCGGGGCAGTTCCTTCAGGCGCTGCCAGGTCAACTCCAGTTCCCGAATGGTCTGTTCCAGAAGGTGAAAATTGTCGCACAGCCACGCCGCGGCCCTGTCCTCCGCGGCGTCCGGATACAGCAGCGTGTACGCGGCGGTCAGGCGCTTTTCGTCCAGCGCCAGTTTGGGGAAGTCCATCTTCCTGCGCGGGCGCACCACCACGGTCTGCACCCCAGCAGAAGCCCCAAGCGCAAAAAGCGCGTCGTCCGTCAGCGCCGCGTCGTAAAGTCCGGAATAGGAATTGTGCAAATCCTCGCCCTCCCCGATTCGCAAAAGTCCGGCTATCTGCTCCTCTGTTCCACGAACTTGACGATCTGGGCAATAAAGTCCCCGATAATGGGCAGATTCGCCATCGCGATGCGCTGCAGAATCAAAAAAAGCACCGCGCCGAGAATGGTAAAGCCCACGGCCGTGCCCAGGCCTTTGGCGGCACCCAGAATCAGGTTGGACGCCAGCATGCGCCATTTGTTCTGCCGCTTTTTCAGGTACTCCTCCAGGCCTAAGGACTCCAATGCGGTGATGAGTTTGTCCAGCCTGGTCAGAAGCGCGGAAAGCTCCCTCTGCTCAGGCGTTTTGCGGCCGCTCTTTCCCATGGCGTTAGCATGGCTGTTCTTCGCTTGAAACATGCCGCGCGCCCTCCGCAAAATCCTTCCACCGCGCGCTTTGGGGCTTTCGCTTCAGGGCGGCTGGCGCGGTCTGGCTTCAGTTTGTCCATTTTTTTGGACTGCTTATGCGCTATACTGAAAGCAAAAACACGAAAGGGTGTTCGCAATTTTCGGGGAATACATTGGCTTTGCGGATGCGGAAATCGTGTACAGCGACGAGCTTCCCGGCCATATCCGGGCGTTCGTCCTTCCGAGAGAGGACGGCGGCCACACCATCGTGGTCAACCTGAAGCTCAACGACGAAGCGCGCCGCAAGGCGGTGGAGCACGAGCTTCGCCACATCCTCGCGAGGGACACGGACTCCCCGCTGCCGGTGGTCCTGCTGGAAAAGGCAGCGCTGGAGGGCGCGGTTTACGCGGCGCGCAAAAAAACTCCCGCCGAATAACGGCGGGAGCTGGCTTTTTGGTCTTTTGGGCGGTCAGTCGAGTTCGCCCCAGAGGGCTTCGCAGCTTGTGGACACCGCCACAGCGCCGGTTTTCAGCGCGTTGATGACGTCTTCCTTCGTCTCGATGAAGCCGCCGGCGATGAAGGGGATGTCCATGTGGGTTCTGGCCATGAGAAGCGCCTTTTCGCACACGCCGGGCAGGATCTCGACCAGGTTCGGCTTGCAGGAAGCGACGTTCTGAATGCCGGATTTGAGGGCGGAGGAGTCCAGCATGAACACTCTCTGGATGGTGAACACGCCGAGTTCGTGCCCGATTTTGATGCAGGAACCCTTCGTGGTGATGATGCCGGCGGGCTTCATGTTCTCCACCACGTACTTGATCCCCACAGCGTCCGGCTTGAGCCCGTCGATCAGGTCGATGTGCAAAAACACGAGCTTGCCGGCGTCGTTCAGCCTTTTGCACTGCGCTTCCAGTTCCCCGATGCCGCCGAAGAGCGTGAACACCACTTTAACGCTGCTGGCAATGACACTGTCGAGCCGATCCGGGGAACGGACGGCGGCAATGACCGGATTCTCGATCAGAGTGTCCAGAATCTCCTGCGCATTCCTCAAGTTTGGATCCTCCTCGGCCGCGCCGGATTTCAGCGTCTCTATGGCGCGTCCCTAAGCTTATTCTAGGTTACGGGTAGCCACCACGTCAATGCCCGTTCCGCAGACGTTGGGCACGATCACGTCGCCGATCCTGACGGGCAGCGTGACCTTGGCCTTGCGGATCTCCTTCAGGCACTCGAAGATCAATCCCTTGGAGATGGGCTGCGCCGTCTTGACGGAAAGCGGCGTGTCGCTGCCGGGAACGAGCAGCACGGAAGTCACCATGCGCCTGGGATTCGCGATCTCGTTCGGAGCGTATTCCTTGCCGACTTTGCAGGTGTATCCGGTGACGGAGACGAAATTCCCGTCCTCATCCAGCGTAACGGTAAGCTGGCAGCCCATCGGGCAGCCGATGCAGGTCAGTATTCTTTCCATTATGCGCGCACCTCCAGACGAACGGTAACTTTGCCGATGTCGCCCTTCTTTTTGAACAGCTCGGGATCGACGGACAGGCTTGCCATCTCGCCGGGAGCCATGATCATGTGGGGCTTGCCGCGCAGGACTTCCTCGCCGTCAATGTCCACGCAGATGCGGGCGCCCTTGTACACGTCCCTGGGGCGGAACATGAACTTGACGGGTTCGGTCAGCAGCTCGGGATGGATGATCTGCGGCACGATGCCGTTGACGCCGAAGCCTTCCTCAACGGGAACGCCGTCGCTCTTCTTGGCGATGCTGCCCTTGACGAACTTTGCGGCGGCCTCGCCGGCGCGGGCGGCTTCCTCGGACACAAAGTCCACCAGGTCGTGCACGTGCAGCACGTTGCCGGCGGCAAAGATGCCTTCCACGTTGGTCTGATAGGTCTCGTCCACCACCGGGCCCTGGGTCGAACGGGCCAGGCTGACGCCCGCGCCCACGGAGAGCTCGTTCTCGGGGATCAGGCCGACGGAGAGCAGCAGCGTGTCGCACTCGATGTACTGCTCGGTGCCGGGGATGGGCTTCTTGGTCTGGCGGTCCACCTCGGCGATGGTCACGCCGGTGACGCGGTCCTTGCCGTGAATATCCACCACGGTGTGGTTGAGCAGCAGGGGGATGTTGTAGTCGTCCAGGCACTGGACGATGTTCCTCTTCAGGCCGGAGGAGAAGGGCATCAGCTCGACGCAGGCCTTGACCTCGCAGCCCTCGAAGGTCATGCGGCGGGCCATGATGAGGCCGATGTCGCCCGAGCCGAGGATGACGACCTTCTTGCCGGGCATGTAGCCTTCCAGGTTGACAAAGCGCTGGGCGGTGCCGGCGGAGAAGATGCCGGCGCAGCGCCAGCCGGGGATGCCCAAGGCTCCGCGGGGCCGTTCGCGGCAGCCCATGGCCAGCACGATGGCCTTCGCCTTGAACTGCTGCAGGCCTTCCTTGGGATTGATGGAGGTGACCACCTTGTCGTTCGAGACGGAGAGGACCATGGTCTCGCACTGATAGGGGATCTTGAGCTCCTCCACCATGTCGATGTAACGCTGGGCGTATTCAGGGCCGGTCAGCTCCTCGCCGAAGGCCTGAAGGCCGAAGCCGTTGTGGATGCACTGCCTCAGGATGCCGCCGAGGTGTTCCTCGCGCTCCAGGATGAGCAAATTGTCAATGCCCGCTTTCTTCGCGGCGACAGCAGCCGCCAGACCGGCGGGGCCGCCGCCGATGATGAGTACGTCAATCTCGCGCATGGTTGGTTAGTCCTCCTTCCGGTTTCCGATACGCCCGGTGAGCAGAGCGGATTCTCCGCCGAACTTGGTGACTTCGGTCGGATCGAGGCCCAGCTCGTCGCACAGGATCGCGACGACACGGGGCGTGCAGAAGCCGGCCTGGCAGCGGCCCATGCCCGCGCGGGTGCGGCGCTTGACGGCGTCCAGGTTCCTCGCGCCCAGCGGACGGCGGATGGCTTCGCGGATCTCGCCTTCGGTGACGGTCTCGCAGCGGCAGACGATGCGGCCGTACGCGGGATCCTTGGCGATGAGCTCTGCGCGCTCCTCGTTGGAAAGTTCGCGGAACTTCGGAATCGCCTTGCGCTTGGGATTGAAGTTTTCCTTCATCTTCGCGTTCAGGCGCTCGGTGATCCACTTGGCGATATCCTCCGCGATGGCGGGCGCAGACGTCAGACCGGGGGACTCGATGCCCGCGGCGTTGAAGAAGTTGGGCGCGTCATCCGGCTCGCCCACCCAGAAGTCGCCGTTGCTGGGACGGGGGCGGATGCCGGCGAAGGTGCCGATGAAATTCCTCGTGGGAATGTTGTTCCAGGTCATGGACGCGTGCTCCAGCACTTCGGCAAGGCCGGCTGCGGTGGTCCTGGTGTCTTCCTTGTCGTCGATGTCGTTCGCGGTGGGGCCCAGGAGCACGGTGCCGTCCACGGTGCGGGACACGAGGATGCCCTTGCCCTTGTCCGTGGGAAGCTGGAAGATCGTCGCGTTAAAGGCGTCCTTGAAGGTCTTGTCAACCATGTAGTACTCGCCCCTTCTGGGGAGAATCTCGAACTTGTGGGACGAGATCATGTTGTTGAACACGTCGGAATACATGCCGGCGGCGTTGACCACGATACGGGTCTTTAGCTCCTCGCCGGACGCAAGCTTGACCACCCAGTGGCCGTCCTCGGGGCGGACGCTTTCCACCTGGGTGAGCAGCCTGAACTCGACGCCGTTTTCCACGGCGTTTTCCGCCAGCGCGATGGTCATCTCATAGGGGCAGACGATGCCGCCCGTGCCCAGGCGCAGCGCCGCGCGCGCCTTCGTGCCGATGTTGGGCTCGAGCTTGCGCAGAGTCGTCTCGTCGATGATCTGCATGTCCGGCACGCCGTTTTTCACGCCGCGGGTGAACAGGTCGTAAAGGCCCTGGAGGTCGTCCCCTTCAAACGCGACGACCAGGGAAGTGTTCCGGATGAACGGGAACTCCAGATCAGCGGCCAGCTGATCGAACATGGGGTTGCCGCGCACGTTGTAGTACGCTTTCTTGGTACCCGGTTTGGCATCGTAGCCAGCGTGCACGATGGCGGTGTTCGCCTTGGTGCAGCCGCCAGTCGCAACGTCGTCCTTTCTTTCAAGAACGAGCACGTCAAGCTCGCGCTTCGCAAGCTCGCGAGCGATCGAGCAGCCGATGACGCCGGCGCCGATGATGATTACGTCTCGCATGAGTATTAACCACCCTTCAAATATGTAGATTGGGCACGACAGAGAGCTTCTGCGTACACGCAAAGCCCACTGCCGCACCCAAACTCTCAGACAACTCAATTGGGAGCATAGTGTTTCTGTTTGGTTCGCCCAGCATGAAGGTGCCCGCCCGGGCGGGAGCAATCCCGCCCGGCGGGTCGTTTTTTGCTAAGCGGTTCTCTTGTGGTTCAGGCTTACGCCTCGACCCACTTGAGGGCGCGGCCGACGGCGCGCTTCCAGCCCTTGAGGAGCTCTTCGCGCTTGGCGGGATCCATGGTGGGCTGGAACTCGCGGGAGACAGCCCAGTTGAGGACGACGTCCGCCTTGCCATCCCAGTAGCCGACGGCGAGGCCGGCGAGGTAGGCAGCGCCCATCGCGGTGGTCTCAATGCACACCGGACGGAGCACGGGAGCGTTGATGATGTCAGCCTGGAACTGCATGAGCAGGTTGTTGGCGCAGGCACCGCCGTCCACCTTCAGGGCGGCCAGCTTGATGCCGGAGTCTTCCTGCATCGCGTTCAGCACGTCGTAGGTCTGGTAAGCGAGGGACTCGAGGGTCGCGCGGATGATATGGTTCTTGTTGGCGCCGCGGGTCAGGCCAACGATGGTGCCGCGGGCGTACATATCCCAGTGCGGAGCGCCCAGGCCGGCGAAGGCGGGAACCACGTACACGCCGTTGGTGTCAGCAACCTTGCTGGCGAAGTACTCGGAGTCGGGGGAGGACTCGATGAGCTTCACTTCGTCGCGCAGCCACTGGATCGCAGCGCCGGCGATGAAGATGGAACCTTCGAGAGCGTACTCGACCTTGCCGTCGCAGCCCCAGGCGATGGTGGTCAGAAGGCCGTTCTTGGACATGACGGGCTTCGTGCCGGTGTTCATCAGCATGAAGCAGCCGGTGCCGTAGGTGTTCTTCGCCATGCCGGGCTCGAAGCAGGCCTGGCCGAACAGAGCAGCCTGCTGGTCGCCAGCAGCGCCCGCGATCTTGATCGGGCCGCCGAAGATGGAAGGATCGGTCTCGCCGTACACGCAGCTGGAAGGCTTCACTTCGGGCAGCATGCTCTTCGGGATCTCGAAGCGCTCGAGGATCTCATCGTCCCACTGGAGGTCGAAGATGTTGTAGAGCATGGTGCGGGAAGCGTTGGAGTAGTCGGTCACATGGACCTTGCCCTTGGTCAGGTTCCAGATCAGCCAGGTGTCGATGTTGCCGAAGAGCAGATCGCCGGCAGCGGCCTTCTCGGCGGCGCCGGGGACGTTCTTCAGGATCCAGCGGACCTTGGTGCCGGAGAAGTAAGCGTCGATGACCAGACCGGTCTTGTTGCGGATCTTCTCGGTCCAGCCCTCGGCCTTCAGCTCGTCGCAGAAGTCCGCGGTGCGGCGGCACTGCCACACGATCGCATTGTAAACGGGTTTGCCGGTGTTCTTGTCCCAGACGACGGTGGTTTCGCGCTGGTTGGTGATGCCGATGGCGGCGATGTCCTCATAGGTAGCGCCGATCTTCTCGAGAGCCTTCCTGGCAACCTCAATCTGGCATTCCCAGATCTCGATGGGATCGTGCTCGACCCACGCGGCCTTGGGATAAATCTGGGTGAACTCCTTCTGCGCTACGCTGCAGATCTCGCCCTTCTTGTTGAAGAGGATGCAACGGGAGCTCGTGGTGCCCTGATCCAACGCCATAATGTACTTCATCAGTTTACCTCCTTGTGTCGTGCGTTTTTTTAGCGATCCGCTATATAGCACGGGGTCTCCCTCCCCGACTACAGCCACAACTTGTTTTCCTGGGAGTAACGACTGCTGCGATGTGCACTATTGTCGATATGAATGCATGAAAATAACAGTGTTGTGAAGAAATCTCCGTCCGCACGGTATATGGACTGCATATTTATGCAATATTGAGAGGTTTCATTCAGTTTACCCCGACAAAAAAACGGCTGGCTAAAAAAATGACGAAACACAGCGAACCATAGGGTTAGCTACGCTCTCCATTTCTCAGCAAACCGCCCCTTCTCGTCAACAACATTATAGTGGCTTGACTCTCAAAATGCAACCGTTTTGTGATAAATTAAGATTGATATATTATTGACATGACCTCTCCGGCTTCTTTTCGTACCTTGATATGCGTGAATATTTCACATTATGCAGAATTTGCGGTTAAAACACATAATTATGCAGTTTGTGACGGCTGCGTCCTGCTTTGAGAAAGGAAAACGACATTGTCGTTTTTCACGCAATCCCGCTGCGTTTCAGAAAATCAGAGCACCGGCACGTATTCCGCCAGCATGCGCTTGAACGCCGGAATGACGGAAGCGGCGTCGCCGCTTGTAAAAAGCCGGACGCTGCCCTGCGGTTTGTCCGAAAGCAGCCCCCTTTGCTCCAGCACCCGCTTCAACTGGCGCACGGTGCCGGCATTGCCGTCGAACAGCTTTGGCTCGCCGGCAAAATGCGCCTTCGCGTAGCGCTCGATGTTTTCCCGGATGAAGGGGTAGTGGGTGCAGCCCAGCACAATGCCGTCGATGCGCTGCCCGTCGTACTTCCCCAGCAGCTTTTCCAGCAGTTCGTCCACTTCCCTTCCCGTTCTGCCCGCCTCGATGAGATCCACCAGTCCCGGGCAGGGCACGTTTTCCACCTGGTGGCGCACGTCCACCCGCTGGAGCAGCCTCTGGTACCGCGCCAGAGCGCAGGTGGCGGGGGTGGCCATCATCAAAACGCGGCCGCCGCTGGACTGCTCCACGGCGGGCTTGATGGCGGGTTCCATGCTGATCACCGGCAGGTTGTACCGGCTGCGGATGTCGTTGATGGCGGCGGAGGTGGCGGTGTTGCAGGCCACGACAATGGCCTTGACGTCCCTGTCCGCCAGGAACGCGGCACAGTTTAAGGCGAGTTCGACAATGCGCTCCTCGGGCTTGGTGCCGTAGGGGGCGTTGCCGTCGTCGCCGTAATAGACGTAATCCTCGTTGGGGAGCAGGGTCATCGCGGTTTTCAGCACCGTGAGGCCGCCCATGCCGGAATCGAAGATGCCGATGGGTTTGCGTTTCAAATCCTTCACCTCGGAAAAACTGCTACGGGCATTATACTCCAGATTCCGCACAGGCGCAAATTTTGCGGTGTGGCGCTAGCGGTTCGCGTCGTCCAGCGAGGCGATGGCGGCTGCAAGGTACGGCACCGCGTTGAGGGCCTCCTCCAGCGTGTTGGCGTTGTGCCCCACTTCCACCAGGATGCAGTCCCCCACGTGCTGGTTGTAGCGCCCGGTCTTGACCCGGATGGGCCGCGTCAGCGAGGGGTGAATGGCGTTCAGATAGTTGGTCAGCTCCAGCGCGATGGCGTAGTTTCGTTTGTAATCCGGCTTGACGGAAAACCCCTGCCCCGTCTTCCCTTCCCCCGTGCCCACCACGAACATGATGCGGGCGCATTTTTTTCCGTTGAGGGTCACCACGTCGTCCACGGCTGCGTAATCCTCCATGGTGGCGTCGTCGCGCAGCTCGTAGGCGTCCCGGTGCAGGTCGATGAACAGGCTGATGGACGGGTAGTTTTCCTTATAGTATTCCATGGTCACCACGGAGCGCTCGTAGGAGGTACCCAGTTTGGGCGGCTCGTGGTTGGTGGTGTCGTGAATTGCCGAAATGCCGTACTCTTCGCTCAAAATTTTCGCCAGCTCCCTGCCCACGGCGACGATGTTTTTATCCTCGTCCGGCGTCCGCCAGCTGGTTTCCATGGCGTGCAGATAGGACTCGGTGGTGTGGGTGTGGTAGATCAGGACGCGGGGCGCGTCCCCGTAGAGGTTGATGTCCGACCCGGCCTCGGCGTCCAGCAGCTCAAAGAGGATGCCGCGGTCCACGTCCTCGTCGATTTCCAGCACGTCGAACCGGATGGTGCCGGTCCCGTTCTCCTCCGATTCGTAATGGTCCGCCGACGGCAGCGCCCGCAGCATGATCCCGCCCGGAGAGAAAAAGGCGGTTTTCAGCTTGTCCCAGCTGATCAGCGTCACCAGCGCCAGCGCCGCGAACGCGATCAAGTAAAGCACCGTCCTGTCCTTTTCCCTCACCGCCTTCGCCCTCCTGTTCACTGGTAAAGGTATGCGCCCTGTCCGCATGGTAGAACCGCCAAAGCGTCGGGCGAAAAGACAAGCCTCCGCCCTGACGGGCGGAGGCTTGCGGGATGGATGGACTCTGGTGTTTCTGCAAAGGATACAGTTGTGTTTTGCTCTTTGGCGTATGGCTACGAGCCGGTGAGGAACCGCCGCAGCTCCTCCTGATTGAGGTCGTGGAGGGTCAGGTCGATGCCCGTGGCGATAAGGTCGGCGGAGCGGTCTACGATGGTGTCGATGTCCTTCGGGGTGACCACCAGCGGTCCGATCTTTTCGGACACCACCTTTCCCACCAGCTCCAGAAGCTGGGCGCTGTTCTCCTCCTTTTCGCCCATCTCGTTGAGCAGCAGCGAGACGGCGTCCTGGGAAATGGTGCTGGCGTGCACCACCGTGGGCACGCCGATGGCGATGACCGGCACGCCCAAGGTTTCCTTTGTGAGCTGCATGCGGCCGTTGCCCAGGCCGCTGCCCGGCTGGACGCCGGTGTCCGTCAGCTGGACGGAGGTGCTGATCTTTTCCGTGGAGCGGGACGCCAGCGCGTCGATGGCGATGACCAGCGCGGGCTTGATCTTTTCCACAAGGCCGAGCACCACTTCACCGGTTTCGATGCCCGTCACCCCCAGCACCCCGGGCGCGATGGCGCACACCGGCCGCACCCGCTCGTCCACCAGCTCGGGCAGGTACTGGGTCACGTGGCGGCTGACGGCCACCTTGTCCACCACCAATGGGCCCAGGGCGTCCGGCGTGATGGTCCGGTTCCCCAGGCCGATGACCAGCACCGTGTCCCCCTTTTTCAGGCAGGAAATCAGGCCGGTCAGCTCGGTTTTCAGCACCTGTTCCACCTTTTCGCGGTACAGCTGGTCGTTTTCGGTGAGCTTCGGGGCGTCGATGGTCACGAAAGAACCCACGCTCTTGCCCAACTCCCGCGCGGCCTGCTCGGTGTCGATAAACACTCTGGTGACCGCGATGCCGTCCTCCGGATGTTCCTCGCTCACACGGATGCCGGGAAGATCCGCCCTCCCCGCGACGGCTTCGCTGGCCAGATCGGTGCGCACTCCCATGGTTCAACTTCCTTTCACGTGGTGTCGGCATTGTTTTCCCACAAAAGCGCCCGCATTATGTGATTTCGCTTGCAATCCCTGCCTGTCCGTGCTATAATCATTCCCGCATGAATCAACACCGAGGGGGGTGAATCGTTTGGCCAATATCAAGTCCGCCGCGAAACGCGCGAAAGTCGCGTCCGTCAAGAATCTGCGCAACCGCATGATCAAATCCAGCGTCAAAACCGCTTTGAAGCGTTTCGATAGTGCTCTCGCCGCTGGTGATATCGCGACCGCTGCCGCTCTCTACTCCCAGACGGTCAGCAAGGTCGACAAGGCTGTCGCCAAGGGCGTGTACCACAAGAACACCGCCAACCGCAAAAAGGCCCAGCTCGCCGCAAGGCTCGCCAAGGCCCAGTAATCATCCTTTCGAGGTCACATTCAGGGCGTTTCCGCGTCCTGTTTTGTGTTTTTGGGCATAGTCACGCCTTCCCCGCGAAGATGCCCAGAACCGTCCGCTCGATCATGAGCTTTGCGTCCACCGCCTCGCTCTTCATGCGGTAGTCCAAGTCCGCCAGGGCCACCAGCGCGTCGTCCAGCTCCTTCTGGGTGAACTTTCGCACGATGGCGTCCCGCCTGCCGGCGCGCTTACCGTCCGAAAGCAGGCGGACTTTGAAGGCGATGGCGGGCAGCACGGTGTACTCCGCGCCGCTTCCGCCCTTTTCGATGGCCGAGCGCAGCATCCGCAGGGCGCTTTTTTTATTGCCTGCCAGCAGCTCGTCCATCGCTTCGAACACGTTCTGCTCCAGATTCGGCGTGACGCAGGCGTCGATCATTTCCCGGGTGACGGGCGCGCCGCCGGCGTAGCCCAGCACCTTTTCCAGCTCGGTGGTCAGCGCCATCAGGTCCGGCCCCACCAGCGAAAGCAGATGGGCGGCCTCGCGCCTGCCCAGCGTGCCGCCCTTGCTGGCGGCGAACTTCGAAAGCCAGGGCATTAGCTCCCGCTCGGAAAGGTGCTTGAACTCCACCTCGCCCCCGAGGGCGGCGATGGCCTTGAACACCCTTCTGCGTTTGTCTGCGCTTTGGCGCAGGAAGAATACCAGCATCGTGGACGGGTTGGGCTTTTTCAGATAGTCCAGCACGGGGGCGTCGCCCACGTCGCCCTCCTCGTCCTGCCCTTCCTTCCTGCTTTCGCCCTTTTCCCCGCCCTTTTTCCTCTGCCCCTGCTGTTCGTCCTGCCTGTCGTCCTTTTTGGCCTTCTTATCGGCGAACAGCCGGCTGTTCTTCACCAGCACGATGCGCCGTTCGTCCAGCATGGGAAGCTGCTCTGCGGCGGAGACGATGTCCTCCGGCGCGGGGTCGTCCATGACGGTGAGGTTGAACTCGGCAAAGTCGGGCGAAAGCAGGCCGGTGAGCTCTTCCAGCGCCCGGTCCTTGACGTAATCCTCCTCGCCGTGCAGAAGGTACGCCGGCTTGACCCTGCCGGCCCTGACTTCGTCGAAAAACGCCCTGTAATCCATGCTGCGCTCCAAAGGGTTTTTGCCCATTATAGCACATCAGGGCAGCATCGTAAAAATTCGGACCTCTTCGCCCTTCACCTGCACGGTAATCGCGCCGCGTTCCGCCGTGGTATAGACTTTTGCGCCCGCATCGTTCAGGCGAGCAAGGGTTTCCGGCGCGGGCAGGCCGTACGCATTGCCCTTCCCGGCGGAAACGAGGGCGATGCGCGGCTTCGCCCTTCGCAAAAGCTCCTCCGACGTGCTGTTCCTGCTGCCGTGGTGCCCCACCTTGAGGAGGTCCACCTCCCCGACGGCGTCGAGGAAGGCGGCCTCCGCCGCAAAGCCCGCGTCGCCGGTGAGCAGGGCGGAAAAGCCGCCGTACTCCAGCAGGAACACCAATGAATCCTCGTTCCCCCCGCCCTTTCCCGCGTGCAGCACCGTCAGCTTTGCCCCGCCCAGTTGCAGCACGTCATCGGCAATCAGCGTCTGCACGTGCAACCCCCTTTCCCCGGCGCAGGCCAGGAGCTCCTGAAAGCCTTCGTCCCCCTCGGTGCCGGAGAGCAGCAACCCGCCCACCTCCATCCGCTGGCAGACGCGCAAAAGCCCCCCGGCGTGGTCGGCATCGCTGTGGGAGGCGATGGCGGCGTCCAGCGCGCGGATGCCGCGACAGCGAAGGTAGGGCAGCACGACGGAGGCGCCCTTGTCGGTATGGGCGTTTCTGTTGCCGCCGTCCAGCAGGGCGACGTGGCCGTCGCAGGAGATCACGATGGCCTCCCCCTGCCCCACGTCCAGCATGGCGATCACCAGCCCCGCCTCGGCGTCGGCCTTCAGAATGGCGGACGCGGCGAAAAGGCCGGCGCAGAGGGCAAAGGCACCCGCGCGCGCAGGCCGCTTGTTCACAAAGGGCGAAAGGGCGTATGCCGCGAGCACCAGCCCAATCGTGACCAAAGCCGAGCCCCCGCCCACCGCCACCGAGGAAAAGGGCACCGCGCCGCCGATGCCGGCGATGGCGCGCATCAGCATGCACAGCCCGCCCGCCGCCATGGCAAGCGGCGCGCCCAGCGGGGTCCAGATTGCCCCGAGCAAACCTCCTCCAAGGCCGAGAAACACGCTGATGCCCGTCAGCGGGACGGTGAGGATGTTCCAGACCATGGATAGCAGGGGCAGCATGCCGAAGAAGTACAGCGAAGCGGGCAGCACCCCCAGCTGCGCCGCGGCGGAGACGGCCAGCAGGTCCGCCGCCTTTTCAAAGACGCACTTTTTCGGGAACAGCCTCATGAGCGCCTTTTTGAAGTGGACGTACAGCAGGGCGATGCCCAGCACCGCGCCGTAGGACAGCGCAAACCCCGCGGACAGCACGCAGGCGGGGTTGACGGCGCACTGCACCAGCGCCGAAAAGGCGAGGTTGAGGCGCACGTCCGGCTGTTCCCCCCGCAGGCGCCGCCAGAAGGCATACGCGGAACCCAGCGCCGCCCGCACGACGGACACCGAAAAGTCCGCCATGGCGGAAAAGGCGAAAAGCGTCAGCGCGACGGCGGCAAAACCGCCCCAGCCGGGCCGCTTTCTTCTGCGCGCCTTGCCCAGCAGCCACGTCAGCGCAGCCGCCAGCGCCGACACGTGCAGCCCCGACACCGACAGCACGTGGGCGGTGCCGGAGAGGCGGAAGTCGTCCAAGGTTTCAAAGTCCAGGCTGGACACGTCCCCGAACAGCACGCCAACGAGCATCCGCCCCGCTTCCTCCCCGCAGGAGGACAGAATCGCCCGCTCCATGGCGCCCCTCAGGGCGTACAGCCCCCGCAGCGGGGAAAACCCGCCCGTTCGCGCCACTTCCGCCTCGCCCTGCTTCGCCGTGCCGGAAAGGGACAGCCCCTGGGCAAGGGCGGCCATCCTCCCGTCCCACCCGCCGGGGTTGCGCCGCGCTTCCGGCTTTGAAAGCGTCACCGTCGCCAGAACGGTGTCCCCGTACTGGGCGCCAAAAGCGCCGGACAAAAGCGCCACCCTGCCAAAGACCCTGCGCCAGCCGCTTTCCTCTTCCGCCCACACGTCGTCCAGCACCGTTTTGACGCCGTACTCCGTGCTTTCCGGCAGCGCGCACACCCGCCCGACGATGCGGCCCGAGAAGGGCTGTTCTGCCAGTAAAGGCGCGGTGCGCGCGAGGAACCACAGCATGCCCAAAAGCATAAAAAGCCCTCTTACGAACCAGTAAGAAGGCTTTTTGCGTGCTAAGCCAGCGACAGCCGCGATAAGGGCAAAAGCACCCGCGGCGATGAGGGCGAAATCCTGCCAGCCGCGCTCCGCAGCGCAAAAGCCCGCAGCGCAGCCCAGCACCGCCCAAAGCGCCGCCGCCGTCAGCCAATGCCTGTCAAAGGGGTTGCCCATCGCTCCTCGCCCATTATCGTCAAGAATCGACGCATTCACCCCATTACTATACCATTCTTCTGGAAAGCTCGTAAAGGATGACGCCGGCGGCCACCGCGGCGTTCAGCGACTCGGCATGGCCCTTCATGGGCAGGCGGAAGAGAATGTCCGCCTCCCTGGAAACCTCGGCAGAAAGACCCCTGCCCTCGCTGCCGATGAGAAGCGCTGCGGAATCGCCCAAAGACTCCGGAAGCTCCGGCGAACCCGCGAGGTGCGCCGCGATGAGCCTGAACCCGCCTTTTCGCATCCGGGCGAGGGCTTGCGGCAGGTCGGCGGCGGAAAGCACGGGAATGTGGAAGGAGGAACCCATGGCGGCGCGCACCGCCTTGGGGGACCACGCATCCGCGCAGCCCGGCCCCAGGAGCACGCCGGCGGCGCCGAAGGCGTCCGCGCAGCGGATGATGGCGCCCACGTTGCCCGGATCCTGCACGCCGTCCAGCACCGTCCAAAGGCCCCTTTGCGGGAACGCGCCCGCCACGTCGGGCATTTTCACGGCGGCGACGCACCCCTGGGGGGTCTCGGTGTCGCAGGCGGCGCGAATCGCCTGTTCGGAGGCGAAAAACACCTCCGCGCCGGCGGCCACAAGGCGCTCTGCCAGTTCGCCCTTTTGCTCCAGCAAGAGCGCGAAGTCGATGGCAAAGCCCCAGTTCAGCGCCTCGTCCAGCAGCTTTTCGCCCTCCACGGCGAAAAGCCCCGTCTCCTCCCGGCGCTTTTTCTGGGAGAGGGACTTGATGAGCCTGACCCGGGCGTTTTTGGGGCTGTCGATGGCGGGAAACATGCTTCCTCCCATGTGCAGAAAATGACAAATCGGCGAACCGATGCCGGCCCGCCGATTCAGCAGAACTCGTTAAGCAATGGCTTTTTTCGCCACTTCGCAGAGCTGGGCGAAAGCCGCCGCGTCGTTCACGGCCAGGTCGGCGAGAACCTTGCGGTCGATGGCCACGCCGGCCTTCTTCAGGCCGTCCATCATGCGGCTGTAGGAAATGCCGTTGAGCCTCGCGCCGGCGTTGATGCGGGTGATCCAAAGGCTGCGGAAATCGCGCTTCTTCAGGCGGCGGCCCACATAGGCATATTTGAGGGACTTCATCACGGCTTCGGTGGCAGCACGGTACTGCTTGCTCTTCGCGCCGTAGTAGCCCTTGGCCAGCTTCAGTATTTTCCTGCGTTTCTTGACGGCGTTGACGCCTCTTTTGATCCTTGCCACGGTTGTGAACCTCCTCGATTACTTATAGGGGATGAGCCTCTTGATGTTTTTCTCCTCGCACTCGGCGACATAGGCGGTCTTGCGCAAATTGCGGGTGCGCTTGGTGGGCTTCTTGGTCAGAATGTGCCTCTTGTAGGCCTGCGCCCTCTTGATTTTGCCGGATTTTGTCACAGAGAACCTCTTGGCTGCTCCCCTGTGGGTTTTGACCTTGGGCATGTCGGTTCCTCCTTAGTTGCATTACTTTCCCGCGCTCCATGCATGAAAGCGCGGGCATTTCAAGCGGATTGGGGTGCGGCGCGGCGGCCGCGGTTTATTTTTTAGCTTCGGCCTTGGGGGACAGGAACATGGTCATATTCCTGCCCTCGAGCTTGGGCGGTTTATCCATCACGCACTGGTCTTTCAGCATTTCGTAGAACTGGTTCATGACCTGCTGCCCGATTTCGCTGTGGGTGGCCTGGCGGCCGCGGAACCGGATGGTGGCCTTCACCTTGTTGCCGTCCGCAAAAAACCTGCTTGCGGCCTTGGCCTTGACTTCCAGGTCGTGCTGGTCGATGGTGGCGCTCAGCCGGACTTCCTTCAGCTCGATCACGCGCTGGTTCTTTTTCGCTTCCTTTTCGCGCTTGATGGCCTCGAAGCGATACTTGCCATAGTCCATGATCTTGCAAACCGGCGGCTTGCTCTGCGGTGCGACTTTGACGAGGTCGAGGTTTCGCTGTTCGGCGATGGAAAGCGCCGCGGCGGCGGACATGACGCCCAGCTGTTCGCCGTTTTCGTCGATCAGGCGCACTTCCTTGTCCCGAATCTCCTCGTTGACCATCAAATCGTTGACGTTAATATGAAAACACCTCCATACCTGTTGTTTATGATGCCCGGCAACATCGTGCGGCAATACCGGACACGAAAAAGGGCGGGTCAAACCCCGCCCGGATACACCGCATCAGCAAATGAATCCACCGGAATTGCGAGTTCCGGACCGCTTCGGCTCATCAAACGTTCGGCCTTGCGGTGAGAAGCGGGATACTTCTTCTTTCACGCGCATGGGAAGTATAACACGTCTGCGCGCCGCCGTCAAGCGGATTGTCCGCGCTTTCGGCGCATGCGCGCTGCGTTTTTTCACTTATCGTTATACATGTTCCGGCCGCGTCCGTCAAGGATGCTTTGCCGCCTTCGCCCTCCGGCCTTGCGGGCGCTGTCCGGTTTTCGCATCCGGGTGGAACTTTTGTTGAATTTCGGGGAAAAAACGCCTAAAATGGAAAGCAACCCCAACAAGGAGGATTTGCATATGTCAGTGGTATGGACTCCGAATCTTTCGGTGGGCGTCAAGCAGATTGACGACCAGCACAAGGTCTGGTTCGAGAAGGCGAACGAACTGTTCGAGGCGGGCAAACAGCACCGGGCGAAGGAATACATCGACACGATGCTGGAATTCCTGGACGAGTACACCAAAAAGCACTTCCGGGACGAAGAGGCCTACATGGCGCAGATCCGCTATCCCGAGCTGGACGCCCAGAAAAAGGCCCACGCGAGCTTCATCAACGAGCTCGCCAAGCTGAAGAGCGAATACAGCAAGAGCGGCGGCAACATCGTCGTCATCCTGAACGCCAACCAGATGGTGCTCAACTGGCTGACGAACCACATCAGCAGCATGGACAAAAAAATCGGCGATTTCGTGAGGGCGCAAAACAAGTAAGTATATGAAGAACGGCTGTCCGAAGGGACAGCCGTTCTGCGTACGGGCAAAGCCGGGGGAATGCCCCGGCTTCGCTTTGCAATCAGTACTTTCCGAGCCCGCCGGCGGGAGCGGCTTCCTTTTTCGCTCCGCCCCATTCCGGGCCGCGCTTCGCCTTTTCGCGGAGCGCTTCCGCGCTGGCCGCGCTTCCCTTCACCTTGAACCTGCTCACCATCTCCCGCAGGACTTCCGCCTGGGAGGACAGCTCCTCGCTGGCCGCGGCGCTCTCCTCGGAGGTGGCGGAGTTGGCCTGCACCACCTGGGACACCTGCAGGATACCCTGGTTGATCTGCTCGATGGCGGCGGCCTGGCTGTTGGAGGCGGTGTTGATGTCGCTCACCAGGCCGGATACCTTCTCCACGCCCTCGACGATGCGCTCCAGCGCCTCGGCGGTCTGCTTCGCGATCTTCGTGCCGCCTTCGGTCTTCCGCATGGAGTCCTCGATCAGCGTCGTGGTCTCCTTGGCGGCGTTGGCGGACTGGCCGGCGAGGGACCGGACCTCTTCCGCCACCACGGCGAAGCCCTTGCCGTGCTGGCCGGCCCTGGCGGCCTCCACCGCGGCGTTCAGCGCCAGGATGTTGGTCTGGAAGGCGATGTCCTCGATGACCTTGATGATCTTGTGGATGTTGCTGGAGGAGGCGTTGATCTCGTCCATCGCCTGCAGCATTTCCCGCATGTGCACGTTGCCCTCCACCGCGTAGGCCTTCGCCTTTTCCGCCATCTCGTTGGCCTTGCCGGCGCTCTCGGCGTTGGCCTTCGTCTGGGCGGAGACCTCGTCCATGGAGGCGGTAAGCTCCTCGATGGTGCTCGCCTGTTCGGTGGCGCCCTGGGAGAGGGCGATGCTGGAATCGGAGATGTGCTTCGCCCCTGCGGTCACCTGGTCTGCCGCGGAGGTGATGTTCAGCATCATGCTGTTGAACTTGCTCACCATCTCGGCAAGGGCTTTTCCGAGCACGTCCTTGTCGGAGCGGATGGGCACTTCCACCGTCAGATCGCCTTCCGCGATGCGTTCCGCCAAGTCAACCTGCTCGCGGGTGCTGGCAGCCAGCTTTCTGAAAGCCGCAGCCAGCTGGCCGATTTCGTCCCTGGTCTGGATGGTGGAATCCACGTCCAGGTCGCCCACCGCCAGCTGCTCGGCGCCTTCGACGATCTCCCGGATGGGCCTGCTGATCACCTTTGCGATAAACAGCCCCAGCGCGATTGCCGCCGCCAGGCCCACGAGGATGACGGCGATCGTCAGCACGATGGCCGAGGTCGCCAGCTGCGAGTTCTTGTCGGCCCTCTCGTCGGCGGTCTGCTGGTTGTACTGCACCAGTTTCACCAGAGAGTCGCGCACCGCGTCGCCAATGTCATCCGATTCCACCAGCAGCACGTTCTCGGCTTTTTCGTACTGCCCATCCCGGACATGCTGGATGGCTTCCAGCATGAACGCCCGGTACTCTTCCCATTCCGCATTCAGCGCGTCGAAAATCTGGCGTTCCTCCACATCCACGATGCTGGCCTCATATTTTTGCAGGCTTTCGTCGATGGAGTTGAGATAGCTGGTGAGATTGCCCGCATAGGTTTCCCTGGAGCTTTCGTCCTTCAGCAGGATGCTCTCAGCCAGGTTGTACTTCAGCCTCTGGTAATAGGTCGCGGCGTCGCCGGAGTACTTGATGCCGAGGGTGTTCTGCTCGTAGAGCAGGGTGTCCGCTTCGGTGATGCTCAGGATGTTGGTCAGGCCGATGATGCCCACCACGCATGCGATCAGTGCCACCACAAGGAAACCGGCGATGAGCTTCGCCGAAATCTTCATATCATGAAACCACTTCACAATCGTATCCTCCATGCGCTTTGTTCTTAAACCGCCTTGGAAAGGCTTTCAACTTCATCCTGTGTCAACAGCCTTTCGCAGTCGAGCAGAAGCTTCACATCGTTTCCGACTTTGCCGATGTGCTTGATGGATTTGCCAAAACCCTGGTTCATTTTCGGAGGGGGGACAATGTCCTCCTCGGGGATGGTGATGACCTCCGAAACCGCGTCCACAATCAGGCCGATGGACAGGTTCCCGATGTCGACGACGATGACGCAGGTCCTGTCATCGTACTCCCTGGGCTCCTTCTTGAAGCGCAGCCGGACATCCATCACCGGGATGATCTTTCCCCGCAGGTTGATGACGCCTTTGACATAGGCGGGAAGCTCCGGTATCTCCGTAATGCTCTGAATGCCGACAATTTCGGTGACATACCGCACTTCGATGCCGTAGCTTTCCTTCCCGATTTGAAAGGTCAGGTATCTTCCTTTCAGCGTATCCTCCTCCAAATGTAACGTGTTTTCAGTCGCATGTTCCATAAGTCCGCCTCCTTTCCCTTCTCCCTTCTCTGAATGAATATAAATTCTGGTCACAGATTGCCCTTTCAAGCCGGGCTATCCGCGCCATTATCTAATCGGACTTTTTTTGCAGTTCTTTATCTGAAAATGGAAATGAAGTGAAAATTATGTGTGTTATCGAGGAAAAGGGGGCAATATGGATTGCTAATAAATATACAATCCCAAAGAAGCTTTCTATGGATAGAATCACGCATTTCCTGCGTCATTTGAACACGGTTTATGGAAGAATTGCTGCAAGAAGGCCGCCCATGGAAGTCATCCGGCCTGTTTTTGATCTGGCTATGCGAATTTCAGCTCGCTTTTGCGCAACAATGCGCGGGCTGCTTTGCCGGCATCCCGCGCATTTGATAAACGTACATCAGTTCCGTTCAGCGATGCCCATCGCTGTGTGTTGAGAAAAATCCGGTCATACGAGCCGGTTACTCCTGGCCTTCGGAAGACTCGGGCGGGACCAGGCAGGTGTCCGCGCCGAACTCGGCGCAGCATACGGTTTCGCTGAAGGAAATCACATCGTTGTTGGACATGATCTCGACCTCCTTTGCTATCGGTTAGTTTATTCTAACCGACCGGCCGCGCCTTGTCAACACCCAATTTCAGCTTTTTGCAGCTTTTCATCAGGTTTGACGGGCTGTTATTTCTTGGTCCTGGGCCGGAAGATCAGCGCCGCCGCATAGCCGAACACGATGGCCGCAGCGACGCCCGCCGCCGTGCCCGTCATGCCGCCGGTGAACGCCCCGATGACGCCCCGCTCCCCGGCCGCCCGGATGGCGCCCTTCGCCAGGGCGTTGCCAAAGCCCGTCAGCGGCACCGTGGCGCCGGCACCGGCGAGTTCCACCAGGCTGTCGTAGATGCCGAACGCCCCGAGGATGACCCCCGCTGAGACGTACAGCACCAGAATCCTGCCGGGGGGCATGCTCGTCAGGTCCATGAGAATCTGGGCGATGACGCAGAGTAGCCCGCCGATGACGAAGGCCAGCACGTAATCGATCAGCATCAGTCCGCCCTCCTTTCGAAGACGACGGCGTGGGCAACGCAGGGAATGCTCTCGCCCTGCTGGGTGCTGCTGACGCTCAAAAGCGCCCCCGTGGCCAGGAACAGGACGCGGTTGTATGTTCCGGACATCATCTCCTTCAGCAGGTACGCGTTCAGCACGATGGCGCTGCAGGCGCACCCGCTGCCGCCGGCCTTCATGTCCTGCTCGGGGGTGAAGATGCTGTCGCCGCAGTCCAGATGCTTGTCCTTCAGGTCCACGCCGCGCTGAAGGCACAGCTCCCGGGCGAGCTCGGCGCCCAGGGCGCCCAGATCGCCGGTGACGATGAGATCGTAGTCGTCCACCGTCCTGCCGGTGTCCGCCAGGTGTGCGCAGATGGAGTCCGCCGCCGCGGGCGCCATGGCGGCGCCCATGTTGTTGGCGTCCTTGATGCCCAGGTCGATGACCTTGCCCACCGTGCCGTGGGTGATTTCGATGTTCTTCGCCGCGGGCGAGCCCGGCGCCACCAGAACGGTGCAGCCCGCGCCGGTGACCGTGCGCTGGGCGGTGGGCGTGCGCTGGGTGCCCATCTCCAGCGGCATCCGGTACTGCCGTTCGGCCGTGGAAAAGTGGCTGGTCACCGCGCAGGCCACGCAGGACATGAATCCCCCCGACACCAGCACCGAGCCCAGCAGCAGCGACTCCGCCATGGTGGAACAGGCGCCGTACAGGCCGAGGAAGGGCAGCCCCAGCTGCCTTGCGGCGAAGTTCGCCGCGATGATCTGGTTTAAAAGGTCGCCGCCCAGCAGGCATTCCACCCAGGTTTCCGAAAGGTTCTCCTTGGCGAGGGCCTTCCGCACCACCTGCTCGAACATCTTGCTTTCCGCCTTTTCCCAGGATTCCTCGCCCCAAAGGTCGTCGGTGAGCACGATGTCGTAATGATGGCCGAAGGTGCCCTGGGCTTCCAGCTCGCCGGCGATGGTCGCCATCGCCGCCACCGCGGGGCGGTTGTGGAACACCAGCGTCTGCCCCCCGACGCGGTTGGGCGCGTTCAGGATGTACTGCATTCTCTTGTCCATGTCGCACTCCTTATTGGAAGGCCAGCCAGAGAAGTCCCACGATCACCGAGCCGCCGATGCCGTACACCAGCACCGGCCCCGCGATGTTGAACATGCGGGCGGCGGTGCCCATGACCAGCCCCTCGCGGCGGAATTCCATGGCGGGGGACACCACCGAGTTGGAAAAGCCGGTGATGGGCACCGCGGCGCCCGCCCCGCCGAACTTGTAGATCTGGTCGTAAACGCCCAGGCCGGTGAGCAGTGCGCCCAGAAACACCATCACGATGGCCACAAAGGCGTTGTTGTCGTCCTGGGAAAGCTCCAGCACGTGGAAGCCGAACTTGCGGAACCCCTCGCCGACGGCGCAGATGATCCCGCCGGTGACGAAGGCCTTCACGCAGTCCAGAAACAGGGGGCTTTTGTCCATGCGCTTCTGGACGAGGGCGTTGTACTTCTCCTTCTCCTCCAGCTCTTTCCTGTTCAGGTTTCTCGACATGTTTCCTCCCGTTGACGCAGAGTTTCGGTGTAGCCGCGGTAGCGGATCTCCCGCTCCTCGGGGGCGCGGGGACAGTCGATGCTGACCTCCGGCGGCTTGATCCTGTTTTTTTCCATCGCTTCCTCCTTCGGTGGGCGTTTTTTCATTTCAGTGAAACCACGGCGTAAAGTAATAGGCCGCCACGCCCAGCACCTTGCCGACAGCGAGAACGAACACCAGCATCCGTATGCATGCTGCGAGCTTTAGCTTTCCCGACAGCGCGGGGAAGATATTCAGCACCTCCGCCAGGGCGGAGAGCACCACGCCGAGGTAGATCCCCGCGAACAGCGAAAACAGGGCGAGCAGCGGCAGGGCGCCTGGAGCGCCGGAAAACCCGCAGAGGTGGAACACGGCGGCGGCAAACGCGCCCAGGCACACCATCCACCCGAACAGGGGGATGAACCTTCTGGTTCCCGTCACCGCCGCGCACTGGGGCACCAGCCCCAGTACGCCGATGACCAGCGCCGCGGCAGCCCCCACCGCCATGCCGTGCCCCAAGGACACCAGCGCGCCCAGCACGGTCATTTTTCCTCCTCCGCCTTGGCGATGTCGTACTTGCGCTGCTCGGACTTGCTCAGAAAGTCCTCCAGCTCGAACAGCGAGGGCTCCTTCTTCCTGCCGGGCAGCACGTTGGTGAAGAACAGCACGCCCAGCCCCACCCCGGCGCAGTAGGGCACCACGATCCACGGGGATACCCCCTCGCTGCCCGTGAAGATCCGCGAGAGCGCCACGTGGGTCTCGGGCATGTTGACGTCCGTCTGGTAGGTCAGCACCGTCATCGCGCCGCCCACGAACAGCAAAAGCGCCACGAAAGCCGCCTTGAGGTACATGACGGCTTTGTTGTCGTCCTTCTGCCTGGGCTGGACGGCGCAGGCCGGCGCGCCGAGGAAGGTCACGTCCTCCCGGTTGAGGGCGGCGGCGACGTCCGCCGCGGTGATGAGCAGCACTCCGTCCCCCACCCTGCCCAGCACCACGTCCTTGACCTGGTTGACGCTGCTGTTCACCCCGGCGAGCTGGGCCACGTCCCGCAGCGCGACGCTTTGCCCCCGGTTCAGTGTCGCGGTCTGCTTCAGATAGATGTAAAGCACGGCTGCATCCTCCCATGCCGCATCGGCGCGGTCTTTCCGGCCTTTTTCCGCCGCGCCTCCGGGCGCCGGCGGCGGTGCGGGGCAAAGGGCGCGTTTTTTGCGCAAAAAAGGCCGGCAGGGGTTATTGTCCCTTGCCGGCGGTGTTTCTATGCCAGTCGTCAGTTATCGGTGGAATAATTGTCGAAATATCCCTGAATCAGCACGATGGGCGTGCCCTTGTCCCCGCTGCCGCTGGTCAGGTCGCAAAGCGACCCCAAGAGGTCGGTCAGCCTTCTGGGCGTGGTGCCCATGGCGGACATGGAGGTCTTGAGGCTGCCCTCCTTTTTGCGGATGTGCCCGGCGATGGCGTCGCGCAGCGCCTCGCCGGAAAGGTTCGCAAAGTCATTGTCCGCAAGGTATTTGAGCTTCAGTTCGTTGGGCGTGCCGATGAGCCCGTCGGTATAAGCCGGGGAGACCACCGGGTCCGCCAGCTCCCAGATGTGGCCCACGGGGTCGCAGAAGGCGCCGTCGCCGTAGACCATCACTTCCACGTGTTTGCCGGTGCGTTCCAGAATCTGCCTTTGCACCTCCAGCACAAAGGGCTGCGCGTCCCTGGGGAAGAGCTTGACCTTCTCCTCGGTGGACTTGTTGGAGCCCAGGATGCCGTACTCGGGGTTGTAGCCCGAGCCGTCCACCGGGGCGGAAAGCACGTCGTCCAGCCCGTAGACGGTCTGGGCGCCCGCGGCCTTCAACAGGCGCTTGGTGCGGCATCGGGTGTGAATATCCGCGCAGAGCACGTGGGGAGTGTACTGCAATATGGAGCGGCAGTCGTTGGACAGGATGATCTCGCACTCCGTGCCGCACGCCTCGGCGATGCCGCGGTAGTACGCCATGTAGTCCATGCCGGTGAAGGGGTGTTCCGGCCTGCCGAACAGCTTTTCAAACCTGGCCTCGGTCAGCACGTCCGTCCAGGGGTTGATGCCGTACTCGTCCAGCTGGTCCAGCGACACCAGGGCGTTGCCCACCTCGTCCGCCGGGTAGCTGAGCTGGATCACGATCCTCCTCACGCCCTTGCAGATGCCGCGCAGGCAGACGGCAAAGCGGTTGCGGCTGAGGATGGGGAAAACAAGCCCCAGTTCCCCGCCGGGGTATTTGCTTGCAATGTCCTTCGCGATGTGGTCCACTGTCGCGTAATTGCCCTGCGCGCGGGCGACGACGGCCTCCGTCACGCCGATGACGTCCCTGTCGCAAAGCGAAAATCCCTCCGACGCCGCGCATGCGATCACGCTGTCCGCCACGATGGACGCGAGATCGTCACCCTCCCGGATGATCGGCGCGCGCACGCCCCGTACTACCGTTCCTACTGTTCTCGCCATGGATGAACTCCTTACATCCGCACACGGGCGGTATTTTGCCGAAGACTATTATATAGAACGCAAAGGCCGGTGTAAAGCCTCGCATTCGCCATATTTCCAATGTTCATAACAAATATTCATACAATGTTCGGATTATGGCCGCGCTTTGTGGCAGAAGCTTGAACAATCCCTGACAGTTGCGCGCCCTTTCTTGCGCGGCTTAGGGCGGGGGAGTATAATACACTCAAATGAGTGTAAGCTTTGTGCTTTTTTAACGACGAAAAGGGAGGCTCCGATCCGCTATGCCGAAAGCCCCTCACATTCTGATTTGCGACGATCAGGCCGTGCTGCACGAGACCCTCTCGCTCTACCTGAAGGCCGAGGGCTTCACCTGGTCCTCCGCCTACGACGGCGAGGAGGCGCTGGAAAAGGCGCACGCCGAGCAGCCCGACCTCATCCTTCTCGATATCATGATGCCCAAGATGTCCGGCACGGATGTCTGCAAGCAGATCCGCAAGACCAGCTCCGTGCCCATCATCATGCTCACCGCCAAGGGCGAGGAGATTGACCGCATCGTGGGCCTGGAGCTGGGGGCGGACGACTACATCGTCAAGCCCTTCAGCCCGCGGGAGGTGGTGGCGCGCATCAAGGCGGTGCTGCGCCGCACCAATGAAAAGAGCGATTCCGCGTCCCCCGTGCTGCGCTACGACTCGCTGGAAATCAACCTGAACCATTACGAGGTGAAAATCAAGGGCAACGTGGTGCCCTTCACCCCCAAGGAGGTGGAGATTCTGCACCTTCTCGCCTCCCACCCCGGCCAGGTGTTTGACCGGGAGCAGATCCTCTCCGCGGTCTGGGGATACGACTACTTCGGCGACACGAGGGCGGTGGACACCCAGATCAAAAGGATCCGCCAGAAGCTGCCTCAGGAGGGCGTGGGCTGGTCCATCAAGACCATTTACGGGGTGGGCTACAAGTTCGAGGCCAATTCATGATCCGAAGCGGGCTGTTTCTGCGCACGCTGACGCTGGTCATGGCCACGGTGCTGCTGTCGGCGGTGCTGATCATGGCGCTGTTTCTGCCGCTGTCCAGGCGGCAGATCTCCAACATCCGCGCCACCGAACTGGAGCTGAAGGCCAACTATCTGGCGGACGAGTACGTGCGCTACCACAGGGGTCTGCAGTCCCACGAGTCCTTCCGGCTGCGGGTGGGCAGCAACAGCGCCTGGGGGGCTTCGGCCATGGTCTTCAAGTACGACGGCACGCTGGACGTGTACACCATCCCCAACGACACCGAGGAGGGCACCCCCGAGCGCCAGCAGGCCATGGCCGCGGCGCAGGCCTTCGCCGCCACGCTGTCGGACTATGTGACCACGGTGCTGGCCGTGGGCGAGCCCATCACCGTGGTGGACACGTCCGCCGGCGGCGCGGGGTATCTCATCGTGGGCGTGCCCGCCCACATCGCGGGCATCACCATCGGCGCGGTGTTCCTCGCCAAGCCCATGGCGGACGTGAACACCCCCTCCTCCGACCTCGCCGTCGCCCTGATGCTCTGCATGGCGCTGGCGATTCTCATCATGCTCATCCCCTCCTATTACGCAACGCGCTTTCTCATCAAGCCCATCAACCAGATGCGGGACGTGGCCCTCTCCATGGCGGGCGGGGACTTTACGGTGCGCGCCAACGACGCCCAGCGGGACGAGATCGGCCAGCTGGGCGGCGCGCTCAACTACTTGTCCAGCAGGCTGTCCAGCACCATCCGGGCGCTGGTGGTGGAGCGCAACCGGCTGGAGCGCATCCTGAACGGCCTTTCGGAGGGCATCGTCGCCGTGGACAGCAATGGCAACATCACCCACGCGAATCCCGCCATGTTCCAGCTGTTTGGCGCGGACCCCCAGGCGGTCCCCGACCGGATGGCGCTCATTCCGGACGCTTCCCTGTGGGACGATTTTGACGCCTGCGTGAAGGACGGCGTGCCGATTTTACGCAGCCTGACCGCCGACACCACCATTTTTAGGGTGAACATCTCGCCGCTGGAGGACGAAAAGCGCGGCATCGTGGGCGCCGTGGCGCTGTTCCACGACATCACCGAGTCCGAGCGGCTGGAGCAGACCAGAAGGGACTACGTGGCCAACGTCTCCCACGAGCTGCGCACCCCCGTCGCGGCAATACGCGGTCTGGCGGAGGCACTGACCGACAATCTGGTGGACGAGGCGGACAAGGCCCGCTATTACAGCCACATCCTGCGGGAAAGCATGCGCCTTTCCCGGCTGATCAACGACCTTCTGGAGCTTTCCAGGCTGCAGTCCGGCGCCGTGGCCCTGGAAAAGGAGCCCTTCGACGTCGCAGAGCTCCTCCGCTCCTTCAAGGACTGCTACTCCCCCCGGGCGGACGCCGTAGGCATCAGCTTTGCGGCGGACATTCCTCCGGACCTGCCGCCGGTGGTCAGCAACGCCGACCGGGTGGAGCAGGTGCTGGTCATCCTGTTCGACAACGCCGTCAAGTTCACGCCGGAGGGCGGCACCATTTCGCTTTCCGCCGCGAAAGAGGGCGACCGCGTCGTCGTCTCCCTTTCCGACACGGGCTGCGGCATCGCGAAGGCCGACCTTCCCCACGTGTTCGACAGGTTCTACAAGACCGACGCCGCCCACGCCCAGAGCGGCACGGGGCTCGGGCTTTCCATCGCCCAGGAGATCATGACGCTGCTGGGCGAGCGCATCTGGGTGGAAAGCAGGCAGGGCGAGGGCTCCACCTTCCGCTTCACCCTGAAGGCGCAGGATGGCGCTTTGCCCCAGCCCTCCCCCGACGAACAGCTGAGGTGATACCATGACCTGTACATCCCTTCCTTCGGTGCTGGTGCTGGTCACCAACCAGGCGAGCTGCGAGCGGCTCATCCGCACCGGCGCCTCTTTGAAACAGGACGGCCAGGCCGTGCGCGTGCTGAGCATCCAGCCCAGGTCGGAAGCGCCGGCGAACTCCAAAGTGATGGAGCACCTGTTCAGCGTCGCCTCCTCCGTCGGGGCGGACATGGCGGTCTATTACAGCGACGCGCCGGTGGAAACCACCCGGATGTACATCCGAAGGTACGACATCCGGCTGATCGTCGTGGGGAGCAACCCCTCGGGCAGCAGCCTGTTCATCGCGGAACTGCATTCTGCCTTTCCCAACCTTCCCATCGCCGTCGTCCTGCCGGACAGTTCCGTCCGCTGGCTCGAACAGCCCTGAACGGCTGCGCGAAAAGCCGTTCTCCAGCCCTGAAGCGCAAATACCGAAGCCCGGCAAGGCTTCGGTATTTTGATATTCCTTCTAGGCGCGATTCGGTTCGATGCGCGCGCGGCAGCCGGCGAGGGTTTTTCCGCCAGGCGTCAGCCCCGCGCGGCAAAAAGGCTATGCGTGGCCAGCTTTTCCCATTAAGCGTTTCGGCAGCACGGCAGCTGCCGCCTGAACCAGCGCAGTCCTTCCGCCGTCAGCATGTGCCCGCCTTGCGACAGGATTCCAGCAGCTTTGCGATTTCGGCGGCGCGGGAGACGCGCTCCCCGGGCGCGAACAGCGAGATTTCGCCGTATGCGCCGTCATAGCCCGGGCTGCGCCGCACGTTGCCAGCTCGCATGCGCCCGATGCCCTCTGCCAGAAGCGGACCGAAGCGGCGCTCGACCTCTTCCAGCGGCAGTTCCCGCAAAATGAAGAGCTCCGGCCCCAGCGCGGCGAGCATGGCGTCGTAGATCGCTCCCGCCTTCTTCCCCTCTGCGGAAAATCCCGTGGCCGAGGCGATGACCTCCGGCAGGGACAGGATGCTCTCAAAGGGCCTGGCGCCGGGCTTTGATTCGCCAGTTTCCCTGTCCGACAGCTCCCGGATGCGGTGGACGACGCCCACGGTGACCTTTTTGCCGCACACCGGGCAGATGCCGCCCAAAGCCTTCGTTTCCTCCGGCGTCAGGCGCACGCCGCAGTTCCTGTGCCCGTCCAGGTGGTACTTGCCCTCCTCCGGAAAGAACTCCAGCGTCTTGACGAAGCCCTTTCCGGTCCTGATGGCAAAAACCACCTCGGCGTACGTGAGCCCCGTGTCCAGCACGTTCGCCTCCCTGCCGAGCTTTGCGGGGGAGTGGGCGTCCGAGTTGGAAATCAGCGTGAAGCGGTCCAGCGCGGAGACCTGGTCGTTCATCGCCGGGTCGGAGGAAAGGCCGGTTTCCAGGGCGAAGATCTCCCCCGAAAGGTCCCCGAAGCACTCCTCCATGGAGTCAAAGGCGGAAAACGCGCCAAAGACGGAAAAGTGCGGCGTCCACACGTGGGCGGGAACGAACAGCGCGTTTGGGCAGGTTTCCAGCGTGATGGCCAGCAGGTCCCGGCAGTCCATCCCCAGCGTGGGCCTGCCGTCCGACGCAAGGCTGGCGACGGGTTCGAGCCGCTTTGCAAGCCTTTCCGCGTCCGCGAGGCCGGGCAGAAGGATGAGGCTGTGGACTTTCCGCGTTTTGCCGTCCTTCTTGTAGACGCAGCTGATCTCGCCGGAAATCACAAAGCGCGGCTTCGCGTCGCCTGCGGTCTTTGACGGCAGGCGGTACTCCTCCTTGAGGGCGTAAAGCCCCTCATCGGCGGGAATCAGCGTTTCCTTGAGTTCCTCCCTCCAGGCGGGGTGGGTGAAATCCCCCGTGCCCACAAGGGCGATGCCCTTCTTTCTCGCCCACAGGTCGAGGTGCGCCGTGTCGCAGTCTTTGCTGGTGGCCATGGAGTATTTGGAGTGGATGTGCAGATCGGCGACGAACATCACAGAATCAGCATCGCGTCGCCGAAGGAGAAGAACCGGTACCGCTCCTTCACCGCGTGTTCGTACACCCGCAGGATCTCCTCCCTCCCGCAAAGGGCGGAGACCAGCATCAGCAGCGTGGACTCCGGCAGGTGGAAGTTGGTGATCAGCGCGTCCACCGCCTTGAAGCGGTAGCCCGGGGTGATGAAAATATCCGTCCAGCCCTTGCCGGCATGCACGACGCCGGCGTCGTCCGTCACGGTCTCCAGCGTGCGGCAGCTGGTGGTGCCCACGCAGACGATGCGCCCGCCCGCCGCGCGGCAGGCGTTGATGGCTTTTGCGTTTCCCTCGCTGACCTCATAGTACTCGACGTGCATGTGGTGCTGGGAAATGTCCTCCGCCTTGACGGGACGGAAGGTTCCCAGCCCCACGTGCAGCAGGATTTCGACGATTTTCACGCCCTTGTCCCGCGCTTTTTGCAAAAGCTCCGGCGTGAAGTGCAGCCCCGCGGTGGGGGCGGCGGCGGAGCCTTCCTCCTTGGAGTACACCGTCTGGTACCGCTCGGGGTCCTTGAGCTCCTCGGTGATGTACGGCGGGAGCGGGATTTTGCCCACGCGGTCGAGGACCTCCTCCCAGATGCCATCGAAAAAGAACCTGACGATGCGGCCGCCGTCCGGCGTGCTTTCCTCCACCACGGCGGTGAGTTCCCCGTCGCCAAAGGAAAAGCGCGCGCCGGTCTTCGCCCTTCTGCCGGGCTTGACCAGCGTTTCCCAGCGGTTGTCGTCCAGCCTTTTAAGCAGCAAAAACTCCATGGCGCCGCCTTTTGAGCCGTCTTCCGCGATGCGGGAGCCGATGAGGCGCGCGGGAATCACCCGGGTGCGGTTGACCACCAGGCAGTCCCCTGCGTTCAAATACTGAAGCACGTCCGGAAAGCGGCCATCGGTGATGCTTTTGTCCGCCCGCTTGTAGATGAGAAGCCTCGAGCCGTCCCGGCGCTCGGCGGGGTGCTGGGCGATGAGTTCGGGCGGCAGTTCGTAATAAAAATCGCTCGTTTTCAAAACAGACCTCGTAACATGGTGATGGGCGGGGGAACCCCGCCCGTTATCGGCAGCTATCTCAATCCAGGAAGTCCTTGAGCTTTTTGCTCCTGCTCGGGTGGCGGAGCTTTCGCAGGGCCTTCGCCTCGATCTGGCGGATGCGCTCCCTGGTGACGTTGAACTCCCGGCCCACCTCTTCCAGCGTTCTGGCCTTGCCGTCGTCCAGCCCGAAGCGCAGCCGGAGCACCTTTTCCTCCCGGGGGGTCAGGGTATCCAGCACGTCCATCAGCTGCTCTTTGAGCAGCGCGAACGCCGCGGCCTCCGCGGGAGCGGGGGCGTCGTCGTCCGGAATGAAGTCGCCGAGGTGGCTGTCCTCCTCCTCGCCGATGGGAGTTTCCAGGGAAACCGGCTCCTGGGCGATTTTGAGGATTTCGCGGACCTTGTCCTCCGAGATGCCCATGGCCTTGGCGATCTCGTCCGGCTGGGGTTCGCGGCCGTACTCCTGCAAAAGCTGCCTGTGCACGCGAATCAGCCGGTTGATGGTTTCCACCATGTGCACGGGGATGCGGATGGTGCGCGCCTGGTCGGCGATTGCCCGGGTAATGGCCTGGCGGATCCACCAGGTGGCGTAGGTGGAGAACTTGTATCCCTTGCTGTAGTCAAACTTGTCCACCGCCTTGATGAGCCCCAGATTGCCCTCCTGAATGAGGTCGAGGAAGAGCATCCCGCGGCCCACGTAGCGCTTCGCGATGCTGACCACAAGGCGGAGGTTGGCTTCCGCCAGCTGGCGCTTGGCGTCCTCGTCGCCCGCCGCCATGCGCTTGGCGATTTCGATTTCCTCCTCCGCGGTCAGAAGGGGCACCTTGCCGATCTCTTTGAGGTACATGCGCACCGGGTCGTCGATGTTGATGCCGTCCGGCACGGAGAGATCGTCCTCCAGCTCCTCGGCGCCCTCGTCCTCCATGGAGGAGGCGATGGCGATGAGATTGTCCGCCATGTCGTCCTCGCGGATGACTTCGATGTTGAGGGATTCCAGCGTGGCGTACAGCTCCTCGATCTGCTCCGCGTCCAGCTCCAGCCCCTCCACGGCCTGGGCCAGCTCCTGTTCGGTGATGTGGCCCTTTTCCCGGGCGCTGGTCACCAGCGCGGCGAAGCGCTTGCGGTAAACGTCCGCCTGGCGGACGTGCTTGCGTTCGTCGTCCTCGTCCTCCAGCTCGTCGGGGGCTTCCAGCTCCTCTTCCAGAACGTTGCGGTCATCGATCTCCTCGTCCGCGCCCTTGCCGTTGTGCGCCGCTTTCGCGGCCTTTTTGCGCTCGGGCGCGTGCTTTGCCCGGCCGCCCTCAAGCTCCGCGTCCGCAGCCTTGTCGGGCAGCCTGTCCTCCATTTCGGCGGCAATGTTCGCCTTGGTTTCGTCAGCCTTCATATCCACGGCCTTCTTCGTCGTTTTTTCCACGTAACTCTCCTATTCGCTTGAGCAATTCGTCCCGTTCTGCCTGTGGGATGGACGGGTCTGCGGCCTGCATCTGCAGCCTTTTGATTTCGTCCTCCCTGTCCATCCGCGTCAGCACGAAAACGCAGTCCGAAAAGCAGGTTTCAAAGTCCGCGCAGGGCGGCAGGGACATGCACGCCGCGTAGCAGGAGGCGGCGGCGGGGTCCATGCGGTTAAGGAATACCGTAAGCGCCTCGGGATCGCCCCGGGGAAGGTCCCGCAGCAGGCCGAGCAGGGCTTTTGCGTCCTCGCTCCGGATGAGATGCGCCTTCTGCCCGACGCGGGGAATGTACGCAGCGTCGTCGATGGCGAGCCGCAAGAGCAGGCATTCGGCGCCCCTTCTTCTATCCTGCCCTTTTGCGGGCCTGATTGCGGCATTTCTAGTATTCCGATAATTGGTAACGGTATTCTTATGCACGTTTTCAGATGCCGCTGTTTGGGATTCCCTGGCAAGGGCCTCCGGGGAATACCCGGTCATGGCGGAAAGCTCCGCGAAGTACCGTTCCTGCTCCACGGGCGAAAACCGCGCGATGAGCCTGCTGCCCGCCCGGGCGAACGCCGTCCTGCCGTCCTCGGTGGAAAGGTCGTACTTCGCCTTCAGGTGGCGCAGCCGGAAGGTGTTGGCGGAAAGCGCGCCGTCGCACAGGGCGCGAAAAGCCTCCGCCCCCTCTTTTCGCACGAACTCGTCCGGGTCCACCCCTTCGGGCAGCGGCACCACCTTCGCTGTAAGCCCCTCCGCCTCCAGCACGTTCAGCGCCTCCGCCGTGGCCTTCTGGCCGGCAAAGTCGCCGTCGTAGGCTATCAGCACCTCGGATACGCTGTTCTTCAGAAGGCGCGCCTGCTCCTTGGTAAGCGCCGTCCCCAGCGACGCCACGGCGCTGGTCACCCCGTGGCCGAAAAGGCCGATGACGTCCATATACCCTTCCACGAGGATGATCCTGCCGGGGTTTTTGCCCTTGAGCCTGTTAAAGCCGAACAGGTTCCTTCGCTTGTTGAAGATGGGCGTTTCGGGCGAATTCAGGTATTTGGGCTGTTCGGCACCCAGGGTTCTGGCGCCGAAGCCGATCAGGCGGCCGTGCGTCCCGATGATGGGAAAGATCAGCCTTCCCCTGAACCAGTCGAAATACTTGGATTCGTCCTTTTTCGAGCGGGTGCAGAGCCCCGCTTCCACCAGAAGGTCGGGCGAAAAGCCCTTTTCGGTCAGGTGTTTGAACAGTTCCCCGTCCCACCCCGCCGGCGCCCATCCCAGTCCGAACGCCGCCGCGGTCTCGGCGGAAACGCCGCGCCGCGCGAGGTACTCGCAGGCCTCCCTGCCCATGGGCTGCTTGAGGCAGTGGTGGTAGAAAAGCCCCGCCTCCCGCATCGCGGCGTACATCCGCTCCTTCTTCTCGCGGTTTTCGGATGCGTACCGGTCCTCCAGGCGGTCGGGGAGTTCCATCCCCGCCCGCGCGGCCAGCTGGCGGACGGCGTCCACAAAGGAGAGGTGCTCCATCTCCATCACGAAGTTGATCAACGACCCGCCCTTTTTGCAGCCGAAGCAGTAGTACATCTGCCTGTCCGGCGAGATGGTGAAGGAAGGCGTCTTCTCGTGGTGGAAGGGGCAGCACCCCCACAGCCTTCCTCCCCGGGGTTTGAGCTGAACGTACTCGGCGGCGATGGCCGCGAAGTCGCTCCTTTGGAGCAGCTCCTCCAGCCACGCGTCCGGAAAATACGCCATGGCACACATCCTTTCGAACAGCCATGCATTCCCGTAAGAAAATGCGCTATATTATTCGCCGCTCTGCCGGCTGTTCCTTCTTTTAATTTCTGTCACCAGATGCTCCAGGACTTGGGGACGAACAAATCCTGATACGTCCGCACCGCGAACCGGTCGGTCATGCAGGCGATGTAGTCCGCGGCGACCACTTCGGGGCCGTCCTCCGCAAGGTGCCGCACGAACTCTCTGGGCAGCTCCTCCACGTGCTGGAGGAAATGGCCGTAGAGCTTTTCCAGCATTCCCCGCGCCTTGCCCTCCTCGGCCTTGGCCGTGGAGTCGGTGTACACCCGCTCGAACATGAAGGCGCGCAGTTTCGCCATGTGCTCCTCGAACGGGGGGGACATGCGCACGTAGTCCCTGCCGTCGCTCTCCCTGACAATGTCCAGAATCATGTTGTTGATGCGCCTGCCGTGGGAGTCGCCCAGCACCGCAAGGCAGTCCTTGGGAAGGTCTTCCGGCGAGAGGACGCCGGCGCGGATGGCGTCGTCAATGTCGTGGTTGATGTAGGCGATGCGGTCCGCGTAGCTCACCACCCTGCCCTCAAGGGTCATGGCGCGGCCGTCCTTGGTGTGGTTTAATATGCCGTCCCGCACCTCTTTGGTGAGGTTCAGCCCCTCGCCGCCGTTTTCCAGCTTTTCCACCACCCGCACGCTCTGCACGTTGTGGCGAAAGCCCTTGGGCAGCACGCTGTTGAGCACCGACTCGCCGATGTGCCCGAAAGGCGTATGGCCGAGATCGTGCCCCAGGGCGATGGCCTCCGTCAAGTCCTCGTTCAGGCGTAGCGCCCGGGAAATGGTGCGGGCGATCTGCGCCACCTCCAGCGTGTGGGTGAGGCGGGTGCGGTAATGGTCCCCTTCCGGGGAGAGGAACACCTGGGTCTTGTATTTCAGCCTGCGGAAGGACTTGCAGTGGATGATGCGGTCCCGGTCCCGCTGAAACTCCGTCCGCAGCGAGCAGGGCTCGATGGGCCTGTCCCTGCCCAGCGAGTCCGCGCTTTTGGCGGCGTGCTCGGATAAAAGCCGCCGCTCCAGTTCTTCCAGCTGTTGCCTTGTGTTCATGTAAGACACCTTTCTTTCCGCAGCGGGCACGGTTTTGATGCCGTGAAAAACGGCCCGGTTTGCCGGCGCGCCTGAAGTGCCCCAGACCGTGTTGCAATATATACGCCGCACAAACCCAAAACCCTTCTTTTTGGCGCAAACCTGCGTTCGCAAAGCTCCTTTGCGGCAAAATGCGCCGCCACAGGAAAAACCGGCTTTGCTGCCGGTTTTTCCACTAGTATGCCGTTTTCGGGACTTTCATTCTCCGGTTTACTTCTGCCAGGGCGCCATGACGTCGTTCTGGATGAGCTGCTCGTAGCTCTGGCGCTGCACGATCAAAGCGTGCCTTCCCTCGTTGACCAGCACCATCGCGGGGATGGGGACGCGGTTGTAGTTGGACGCCATGGAGTAGTGGTACGCGCCGGTGGAGAACACCGCCAGAATGTCTCCGGCCTTGCAGGGGGGCAGGTGCGCCTGTTGGATGAGCATGTCCCCCGACTCGCAGTAGCGGCCTGCGATGGCGTACACCTCCGTGGCCTCCGCCGTGGGCTTGTTTGCGAGCTTCGCGGTGTATTCCGCGCCGTAGAGGATATGGCGGGGATTGTCCCCCATGCCGCCGTCCACGCTGACGAAGGTGCGCACGCCGGGCACGCGCTTGACGGTGCCCACGGTATAAAGGGTGATGCCCGCCTCGCCCACGATGGCGCGGCCGGGCTCGATGGCGAAGTCGTAGCGGGGAAGGCCTTTTTCGTCACAGCAGCAGTAAAGCGCTTCGATCATCTCCCCCACGAAGGCGTAGGGTTCGATTTCGGCGTCCTTGTCTGTATAATTGATGCCAAAACCGCCGCCGAAGCTGATTTCAAAGAGCGTCACGCCCAGTTCCTTCTGAAGCTTTTGGGCGAAGTCCGTCATCCTGTCCGCCGCGGCGAAGAAGGGCTCCTTTTCGAAGATCTGGGAGCCGATGTGGCAGTGCAGGCCTTTCAAACGCAGTTCTTTCCGATGAAGAATCTCCTGAACGGCCAGCATCGCCTCGCCGTCGTACAGCCCCAGGCCGAACTTGCAGTCGTCGATGGCGGTGAGCACGTACTCGTGGGTATGGGCCTCGATGTTGGGCTTGACGCGAAGAGACACGTCCACGGTTTTGTCGCACTCTTTGGCGATGTCCGCCAGCAGGCCGATTTCCTCGTGGCTGTCGATGACGATGCAGCCCACGCCGTACTCCACGGCCATCTTCAGTTCGTCCGCCGTCTTGTTGTTGCCGTGGAACACGATGCGCTCCGCGGGGAACGCGGCGTTTTTCGCCGTGTACAGCTCGCCGCCGGACACCACGTCGATGCCCAGTCCCTCCTGCTCGATGATGCGGTACAGCGCGGTGGTGCAAAGGGCCTTGCTGGCGTAATACACCCTGCCCTTCGCGCCGGCCTTGCGCAAAGCAGAATCAAAGCCCCGGCACACCTCCCGGACGGCGCGCTCGTCCAGCACGTAGAGCGGGGTTCCGTATTCTCTGGCGAGCTCGACGCAGTCGCACCCGCCAAACACCATGTTCCCGGCGTCGCTGACGCTGATTTTTTCCCAGGGCCTCATGTATGGTTCTCCAAGTTCTGTCGATATTTCCCGAAAATAGTAACATGCAGGAAGCGGGCTGTCAATGCAGCCCGCATGAATCATCGGATGAATGAATATTTATAAGTGCAGCCAGCTCAGCCAGATGAGGCGCAGCGCGCTTCCGAGGGTCGCCTTTTCCACCGTTTCGCAGGCGACCACGGGGACGCGGGCGAGCTCCTCGCCGTTGCGTTTGATGATGAGTTCGCCGATCTGCTGCCCCGCCTCCACCGGGGCGGTCAGGGACCCTGCCACTTCCACCTCCTTGGAAATACCCGCAGCCTCGCCCTTTTGCAGCAGCAGAGACAGGGTTTCGCCGGCGACGCCGTGGACGCTCTTTTTGCGCCCGCCTTCCACCGGCACGTCCCTCGCCACGCCTTTGCCCTTTTCGATCACCACCACCGACTCATAATTGGCGAACGCGTGGTCCAACAGCTTTTGAGCGATGGAGGAGCGGGTGTCCGCATTGGCGCAGCCGATGACGACGGCGATGTACCGCGTGCCGTTGCGCTCGGCGGTGAAGGTGCCGGAATACCCCGCCGCGCTGTTGGAGCCGGTGGCCAGGCCGTCGCACCCGGCATAGAAGCGCACCAGCCTGTTGGGGTTGACGAGCTCGGTCAGCCGCCCGTCGGCGTGGACGAGCTCATCCATGTAAATCGAGGAGTAGGTCAGCGCGACCGGGTACCTGCAGAGCTCCCGGGCGAGGATGGCGGCGTCCCTGGCGCTCATGCCCTGGCCCGTCGCCCTGTGACCGGTGGGATTGACAAACACGGAGGAAAGGCCCATCGCCCTTGCGCGCTCGTTCATCTTCGCGACGAAGGCCTCGGAGGAACCCACCAGCTTTTCCGCCAGCGCGACGGTGGCGTCGTTCGCCGAGATCATCAGCATGCATTGATACAGCGTTTCGACGGGATAACTCTGTGCGGCCGCCAAAAACGCGCTCATGCCGCCCAGTCCGGCGGCGCTGCTGCTGACGTTGACGGCGTCTGAAAGGGAGAGCATCCCGGATTCGATGGCCTCGGTGATGAGCAGCGCGCTCATCAGCTTGGCCATGCCCGCCACGTCGTACAGCTCGTCCGCGTTCTTCTCGTATATCACCTGCCCGGAGGCGGCATCCATCAGGATCGCCGCCTTCGCATTCACCTCAAAGGGTAATGTTTCTGCCCTTACGGGGTCCGGAAAGGCCCACTGGGCGCCGAACAGTATGGTTGCGGCCAGCGCGGCTGCCGCCCACCGCTTGTAGTTTGCCACGTTCATTCCTCCAATGCTTTGATGTCCTTATTTTTGCACGGCGCATTTTGCATATTCGAGGAGCATCATGACAAAAAGGGCGGATTTCTCCGCCCCTGACAGGTTTTGCATGCCGTTTCAGAAGACTTTTTGAATGGCGATGTCCAGCACTTTGGTAAACTGCCCCTTGACGCGGCTGGCGGTCTCCATGACCTCCGCGTGGTTCAACGGCGCCTTCAGCACGCCCGCCGCCATGTTGGTGATGCAGGAGATGCCCAGCACCTTCATGCCGCAGTGCCTCGCGGCGATGGCCTCCGGCACGGTGGACATGCCCACCGCGTCCGCGCCCAGCACGCGCGCCATGCGGATTTCCGCAGGGGTTTCGTAGCTCGGGCCGGCGAACATCATGTACACGCCCTGTTCGACCCGGATGCCCTCCTTAGCCGCCTCCTCCACCAGCTTTTCGCGAAGGGCGGCGTCGTACACCTCGGTCATGTCCGGAAAGCGCGGCCCGTACTCGTCGAGGTTCGGCCCCATGAGCGGGTTCGCGCCGGAGTAGTTGATGTGGTCGGCAATCGCCATCAGCGCGCCGGCGGACCAGCTGGTGTTCACCCCGCCCGCGGCGTTGGTGATGAGCAGTTTCTCCACCCCCAGAAGGCGCATGGCCCGGACGGGGATGGTCAGCTCCTGCTGGGAGTAGCCCTCATAGAAGTGAAACCTGCCCTGCATGGCGATGATTCTTTTGCCGAACCGCTCACCCAGCACGAAGCGGGACTTGTGCCCAGCCACGCTCGAGGTGGGGAAGCCCGGAATGTCCGCATAGTTGATGATGACGGCATGTTCCAGCGTCTCGGCGTAGTCCCCCAGTCCGCTGCCCAGCACGAGTCCGATTTCCGGCTGAAAGTCGCACACGCTTTGGATGTGCTTCACGGCGCCTTCGATTCTGCTTTTAATGTCCATCATCGCACCGCCTTATCCTTTGATTTCCGGGAGGAAGGAAGTCCCCACCGGCCAGGGGTCGAGGCCGAAGAAGTCCGCGATGGTGGCCGCCACGTCCGCGTAGGTGCTGCGCGTGCCGATGTCCACCCCTGTTTTCATCTTCTTGCCGTAAATCAAAAGCGGAATGTACTCCCGGGTGTGGTCGGTGCCGGGATAGGCCGGGTCGCAGCCGTGGTCCGCGGTGATCATGAGCAGGTCCTCGTCGTTCAGGCTCTCCATGATCTCGGGGAGCCTTTTGTCGAACGCCTCCAGCGCGGCGCCGTAGCCCTCCACGTCGTTCCTGTGGCCGTAGACCATGTCGAAGTCCACGAGGTTGACGAAGACCAGGCCGTTTCTGTCGCTCTTCGCGTAGCGGATGGCGGCCTCGGTGCCGGCGGCGTTGTTGGTGGTGTGGTCCACCTCGGTGATGCCGCTGCGGCAGAAAATGTCCTCGATCTTGCCGACGCCGACGACGTCGTACCCGGCCTTTTGCAGGGCGTTGAGGACGGTGTCCTTCTCCGGCGGCAGGGCGAAGTCCCTGCGGTGCTCGGTGCGTTTGTAATTGCCGCTGGTGCCGATAAACGGCCGCGCGATGACCCTGCCCACCAGGTCGTCCCCCATCAGCAGCTCGCGGGCGATTTCGCACATGCGATAGAGTTCCTCCAGCGGGATGACCTCCTCGTGGGCGGCGATCTGGAACACGCTGTCCGCCGAAGTGTAGACGATGGGCTTTCCGGTTCTGACGTGCTCGTCCCCCAGCTCGTTGATGATCTGGGTGCCGGAGGCGGTGCAGTTGCCCAGCGTTCCCCTGCCGATGCGGCGCTCGAACTCGTCCATCACCCTTTTGGGGAAGCCGTGGGGATAGGTCTTGAAGGGCTTGTCCATAATGAAGCCGGCGAGCTCAAAGTGGCCGCAGGTGGTGTCCTTGGCGTGGGTCTTCTCCGCCGCCTTGCCGTAGCTGCCCAGATTGCCGCCGACGCCGGTATAAAAGCTGGTGCCCTTGATGCAGCGCAGGCCCAATGCGTCCATGTTCGGCGTGTTCAGCCCGCGCGCCTTGATGATATGGCCGATCGTGTCCGCACCCGCGTCACCGAACTCGGCGGCGTCCGGCATTTCACCCACGCCCGCGCTGTCCAGCACGATTAACAGCACTTTTTTCCTTGTCATTGGTTTCCTCCATGTCGTCACTCGAAAACCCGATACCGGTGATATCGGTATCTCTGCTCATAGCATACCATTTTCGACGCGTTCCGTCACCCGAAAAATAGCGCGCAGATGCCCTGGAACAGCAGCGGCAGCAGGACGCACTGCACCAGGCAATAGGGAATCAGCCACAGCGCTACGAGGAGCGCCGAAGAAGCATATCCCCGCACCGGTTCGCCGTGCAGCGACGCCCTTGCGCCCCGCAGCATCCTTGCCCAGGCGCGCAGGAACAGCGGCAGCCCGAACAGCAGGGGCAGTATGACGCAGACGACGGCGCAGATCCCGCCCTTTGCGCCAAAGGAAAACAGAAGCGGCACCGCGCAGCCAGCAGGGAACGCCCAAAGCGCCAAAAACAGCGCCGACAGAGGCGCGACGGGCCAGAACATCCCCCCCGCCGCCAGAAAGGCATAAACCGGGCCGCTGACCCAGAGCCCGCGCAACAGCGCGGTCCACACGTCCACCCCGCCCTCCGCCAGGGAATCCATGGCCGATTTTGCCGCCCCGTAGTACGCGACGCCGCCGGCGGCCAGCACCGCCGCCCAGCCGGACGCGAACCCCACCAGCACCGGCAGCATGCCGGAAAGGTACGCCCTGCCGTTGACGTTCAGATGCTCGGCGAGGGCCGAATGCCTTGTGCGACTGCGGATGGCGATGCTGCGCGATTTCGAACGCAAATGCCGCACCCCCTGTTTGTACATAGTACATCATATGGGGCGCGGCCTTTGGCTATGCGTCCGCAAACGTTTCCGCCCGCACCGGCGGCTTTGGGGCCTTTCGTTCCGTCCAGCCGCTTTATTCCGGTCACAGGCGTATCAGCAGATCGTCGGTCAGCCTTGCCAGAAACTCCGTGTTGGTGGGCCTGCTGCGCTCGTTGCTCACGGAATACCCGAACAGCTCGATGAGCGCGTCGATGTCCCCCCGGTTCCACGTGGTCTCGATGGTGTGGCGCATCATGCGCTCCACCAGGCTGGGCTCGGTGTTGTTCTGCCTGGCGATCATGGGGTACAGCACGGTGGTGGTGGCGTTCAGCAGGCTCGGGTCCCGCACGGTGGAAAACAGGGCGGACTTGATGTAACCATACCCCTTCAGGTGCGGGGGCACGCCCATGTGCCTGAGCAGCTCCGTGATGCGCATGCGGACGAAGTTCGCGTCCACCCTTTTGCCCGCCACCACAATCTCGCTGGAGGCGACGATGTCGTACAGCTCCACGGCCCTGCGCGCGCACCAGGCGGCAGAAGCGTGCCTGGGAAGATAGTAGGATGCGCCCAGGGCGATGGCCTCCTCGATGATGCGCTCGACGCTGATGGCCGAGCACACGATGACCACCGGCCGCCTGCGCATCTGCTGGATGGCGTGGAGCACCTCCAGCCCGTCCATGTTCGGCAGAATGAGTTCGAGAATCAAAAGATCCACGTCACCGCGTTCCAGGCGTTCCACGATATCCCGCCCGTCGTGCAGATTGCCGAGCACTTCCACGTTTTCGAGCTTCTGGAATGCTTCCGCCAACGCGCTTGAATTCTTGAACTCGCAACTTTCGGAAAGCAAAACCCTGATCTTGTTCATCATCAAAACACCGCCGTCAATCCGCATGAAATCATAACAGATGGGAAATGTAAGGAACATCCAATACTCTAATTCTGTGCCCTTCGCAATTTTCCTGCAAAAATCAAGCACGAATACTGCAATTTTTCATCATGCATCAGGCGGCCGACGAGACGCTCTCCGTCTGCTGGAGCATCCATTCGATGTACATGGCGTACCCCTTGGTGGGGTCGTTGACAAACACGTGGGTGATGGCGCCGATGAGCTTGCCGTTCTGGATGATGGGGCTGCCGCTCATCCCCTGGACGATGCCGCCGGTCTTCTGCAAGAGCTGCGGGTCGGTGATTTCCACCACCATGCCGCGGGAGCCGGGGCTGTTCTGCGTGTTGATGCGGACGACGTTGCAGGAATACACCTGGATGCCGCTGCCGTCGATGGTGGAGAGGATCTGGGCCTCGCCGGTGCGCACCTCCGTCCTGGTGCCGATCTCCACGCCGTCGGGATAGATGGGGTTGATGGGGATGGCGTTGGTGTAGCCGAAGATGCCGTACTCGGTGTTGACGCTGATTCTGCCCCTTGTGCGCTCGGAGGAGAACATGCCCTTCAGCTCGCCGGGCGTGCCCCGCTCCCCCTTGACGATGCCGACGATCTCGGCGTCCACGATTTCCCCCTGCCTAACGGGCAGCAGCCCGCCGGTGTCCACGTCGGTGATCGGGTGGCCCAGGGCGCCGAAGGAGTAGTTGGACGGGTCATAATAGGTGATGGTCCCCACGCCGGCGGTGCTGTCCCGCGCCCAGATGCCGAGCTTCTTCTGGCCGTCCGTCACGTCGGTTTCGGGCTTGGCTGATACCGTGATTTTTTTGCCGTTGCGCTCCACCGTGAGCAGCACCTCCCCCGAAGCGGCGGAAACAAGATCCCCCAGATGGCCTGAGTCCCGCACCTCCACCCCGTTGACTTCCAGAATCAGATCCCCCGGCGAAAGGCCGGCAGCCCTGGCGGGGCTCTGGATCTCCCCCGCCGCGGCGCGGACGCTGGTGGTGCCCACCACCAGCACGCCCCGCATGAACAGGCGGATGCCCACCGCCTGCCCGCCGGGGATGAGCACGTGTTCCCCGGCGGCCCGCAGCTCGACGGTGCGCACCGGGATGCCCAGGATGGAAAGGGTGGCGGTGGACCTTCCGGCAGAAGGGCTCTGCACGCGCACGCCGGCGACGTCGCGGATGGACTCGTCGCCGCTCTGGCGCACCTGCGCCGCGCCGCCGCTGATGGCGATGTTTTCCCTGTTCAGCCCGGGCAGCAGCTTTTCGCCGCCGGCGCTGATGTAGATGACGTCCGGCAATGTCAAAACCGCGCGCACCGCGGGTGAAAAATAGCCCAGCGTCAGCACCAGGCACAAAGAGAGAAACACCGCGAAGCGCGCGGCAAAAACCATCTTCTTCAAAACAGCGACCCCCGGAAAAACGGATTCGGCGCGTTGGCGCCAACATGCACTAGTTTTCCGAAGGCCGCTGTGATTTATGTTGGCAAGGATTAGCGCCCCGCCGCCGCTTGCAGGAGCTCTTTCGCGTGGGCCAGCGCCGAAACGCCGGGCTTTTCGCCGCTGATGATGCGCGCGAGCTCCAGCTCCCGTTCCTCTGTTTCCAGCTGGCGTACGGAGGTGACTGCCCTGCCGTTTTTTTCCTTTTTTTCGATGAGCAGATGGCAGTCCGCCATGGCGGCGATCTGGGCGGAATGGGTGACGCACAGCACCTGCCTTCCGGTGGAAAGCTTTTTCATCTTCTGCCCCACCACGGCGGAAATCCTGCCGGAGATGCCGGTGTCGATCTCGTCGAAGATCATGCAGGGGCGGTCGAACACGCCGCATTCCACCGACTTGAAGGCCAGCATGATGCGCGAAAGCTCGCCGCCGGAGGCCACCTTGTGCAGCGGCCGGACGGGCTCGCCCGGGTTGGTGGAAAGCAGCATCTCCGCGCTGTCCATCCCGTTTTCCGTCAAATGGGCGCGGTCGATGTCCAAAATCTCCGAAAAGCGGAACTCGAAGGCCGCCTTTTCCATGCCCAGTTCCGCCATTTCCTTCAAAACGGCGGCTTCCAGCGCCCTGGCGGCCTTTCTTCGGGCAAGGGAGAGCCTTTTGCTGCTCTCGTAAAGCTCCTGTTTCAGCCTGGCGATTTCCGCCTCGCCCTTTTCCAGGAAGGCCCGTTTGTCCTCCATTTCCAATAGCTCCTTTTCCGCCCGTTCCCTGTAGGCGATGACCTCCTCCACCGTGCTGCCGTACTTGCGCTTGAGTTTGTAGAGCCTGTCCAGCCGGGCGTTGACCTCCTCCAGCCGGTAGCGGTCGTCCGGCACGTCCTCCCGCAGGGAGCGAAGCTCGATGGTCGCGTCCTCCACGGCGTAGCACGCCTCGTCCAGCTTTTCCTTCAGGTCGGCGTACTTTTGCGAGATGCCGGCAATGTCCCCCATGCGGTCGGCGGCGAGCTGCAAAAGCGTCAGCGCGCCCCGCTCGTCCTCGTCCCCGCCGTTGAGCAGGGCGACGGCGGCGGAAAGGGCGTTTTTGATGTCCTCCGCCCTGGAGAGCATCCTGCTTTCCTCGAGGAGTTCCTCCTCCTCGCCGGCGACGGGGCTGACGGCGCAAATCTCCTCCACCTGAAAGCGCAGCATGTCCTCCCGGCGGGCGAGCTCCGCCTCGCTGCCCGCCCCTTTGCGGACGGCCTCGGTCACTTCCCGCCATCTGGCGTACCGCTGCGCCACCTCCTCCTTGAGGGGGGCAAGCTCCTTTGCGGCAAAACCATCCAGAAAATCCAGGTGTTTTTCGGGGTCGAGCAGGGACTGATGGTCGTGCTGGCCGTGAAGGTCCACCAGCGCGGCGCCGATGGCCCGCAGCGCGGACAAAGGCACGATGCGGCCGTTGACGCGGCACACGTTCCGGCCGGAAAGGGAAAGCTCCCGGCACAGCACCAGCTCGCCGTCTTCAGTATTGAGCCCCAGTTCCTCGACAAGGGGCAAAACGCCTGGGTGCAGGTCAAACAGTCCTTCGGCAACGGCCTTTTCCGCGCCGGACTTGATGAGGTCCCGGTCCGCCCTGCCGCCCAGCAGCAGGTTCACCGCGTCGATGACGATGGACTTGCCCGCGCCCGTCTCGCCGGTGAGCACCACCATTCCCTCGGACAGGTCGAGGTCCAGCCTGTCGATCAGCGCGATGTTTTCGATGTGAAGGGAACGAAGCATAAGAACGCCACCTGTCTTCCGATTTCGAAATGAACGTTCAGGAAAGGCGACGGCGTTGCCCGCCGGTCAAGCGGGCAGCGCCAGAATGTCAGCCGCTATTTCATCATCGAGCGGAATTTTTCCACCACCTGGGGAACGTCCGCCTCGTCCCGCACCGCCACGAAGATGGTGTTGTCCCCGGCGATGGAGCCGAGAATTTCCGGCCAGCGCAGCGAGTCGATGGCCTCCGCCGCGGCGTTGGCGCTGCCCGAAAGGGTCTTGATGACCACCAGCGTGCCGGTGTGGGTGATGCTGATGACCGAATGGGCGAACATGCGCATGAAGCGGTCCACCAGGCCGGATTCCGCCTTGTCCACCGTGGCGTACTTGTACGTGCCGTTCTCCCCCAGAACCTTGATGAGCCGCAGCTCCTTGATGTCCCTGGAGACGGTGGCCTGGGTCACGTCAAAGCCGTTCCGCCGCAGGTGTTCCGCCAGCTCGTCCTGGGTTTCGATGTCGTACTTGGAAATGATGTCGAGCACCATGGCGTGTCTCGCGGTTTTCATGAACTCCTCCTTGCACGTCTATATCAGTAAAGCTTCTGCTTGACCAGATCGAAGAACTTGTAGGGCCTGAGGCGGATCAGCCGCGTGGTTTCCTCGGCTTTCCGCACCTTCAGCGAGGCGCCCGGCAGGAACTGATGGCCGCTCTGGCCGTCGCAAGAGATGGTGCAGTAGCCGTTCTTGCCGAAGGTGCGCACGCTGACCTCGTCGTGCTCGCCGATCAGCGTGGGCCGGGGGCCGATCTTGTGCGGCGAAAGGGGGGTGATCAGGATGCCCCCCGCGGACGGCAGCATGATGGGCCCGCCTGCGGACAGCGAATAGGCGGTGGAACCCGTCGCCGTGGCGATGACCACGCCGTCGCAGGGGTACCGGTCCGCCACCTGGCCGTTGACGGAAACCTCGATCTCCGTCAGCCTGCCGGGGTCGCCCTTGAACACCACAATGTCGTTCAGCGCAAGAAAGGAGGCGGGCCTTGGCCCGTCCAGCTCGCCGCGGAGCATCATGCGCCGCTCGATCTCAAAGCTTTCGGCGATGAGCCGGTCCAGGCACTCGCCGGTCTCCTCCGGCTCCACCTCGCTCAAAAATCCCAGCCTGCCGAGGTTGACGCCGATGACCGGGATACGCGCCCTTGCCGCCATGCCCGCGGCGCGCAGCACCGTGCCGTCCCCGCCGATGGCGACGATGCACTCCACCTTTGCGCAGTCCGCCGCCTGTTTTTTCAGGGCCTTTGCCGTCTCCCCGAGGAAGAGGGCTTCTGCCCCCCTCTCCCGCGCCTGCGCCTCCAACCGCCTTGCGATTTCCAGCGCCGCCGGCTTTTTCGGGTTGGCGTGGACCCCGATTTTTCGCATAGTCAAACCCTCCGCTGCATTTTCATTACCATTATACACGAAAACAAGAAGCAGACAAAGCAATTTCGGCATGTTTATGCACATTTTCATGCAAAAAGGCGCGGTTTTCAGCCCGCGCCCCACTAAGGTATACATGATCATGCGCACGTTATGCATCCCCGCCGGCGTCGAAGAACGCCTTCGCGTGCATAAGGACCCGTCTTGCCGTTTCTTCGTCCTCTTCGGGTTTCAGCCCCTCGCCGGCGCGCGCCTTCAGGTGGATGAGGAACTCCACGTTGCCCTCCGGCCCCTTGATGGGCGAATGGTCCAGCCCCAGCACGGAGTAGCCGGTCTTGCGCGCGAAGTCCATGATGGTGAGGATGACCTCCTCGTGTACCGCCGGGTCCCGCACGACGCCCTTTTTGCCCACCTTTTCCCTGCCCGCCTCGAACTGCGGCTTGATGAGGGCCACCACTCCGGCGCCCTCCAACAGGCAGGGCAAAAGCGCAGGCAGAATCAGCCGGATGGAGATGAAAGACACGTCCATGCAGGCGAACTCCGCCCGCTCGGAAAACCACGAAGGCTCCATGTTCCTCGCGTTTTTGCGCTCCATCACCACCACGCGCCCGTCCTGCCGCAGCTTCCAGTCCAGCTGGCCGTAGCCCACGTCGATGGCGTACACCTTCTTCGCGCCGTGGGACAAAAGGCAGTCCGTGAACCCGCCGGTGGAGGCGCCGATGTCCAGGCAGACTTTGCCGGCGACGTCCAGGGCGAACACCTCCATCGCCCGTTGGAGCTTCAGCCCGCCGCGGCTGACGAAGGGCTGGGCGTCGCCGCGCACGGCAATCTCGTCCGTCTCCGACACCGGCTGGGAGGCCTTTGAGGCCTTCTGGCCGTTGACGTATACCAGGCCGGACATCACGCTCCGTTTGGCCTGTTCCCTGCCCGTGGCGAGCCCCCGGGCGACCATCGCGGCGTCCAATCGTTCCTTGCTCATGTGATGCTCCTTGCGGCTGTTCTGATGCGTTCTGCGATGGAGCTCTCATCCAGCCCCGCCAGCCTCATCAGCTCCTCCACCGTGCCGGCGGGCAGGGGCTCGTCCGGCAACGTCAGAGCGGTGACGGGCACGCCCGGCAGCGCCGCCGCCAGATGCTCCCCGAGGCCGCCTTCCTTTGCGCCGTCTTCCACCGTCACCACGGCTTTGCAGGTTCGAAGGGCTTGGATGGCTGTCTCGTCCATGGGCTTCAAGAAGCGCGCGTTGAAAAGACCGCAACGGATGCCTTCTTTTTCCAGCTCCTCCACCGCCAAAAGCGCCGGCTGCACCATGCGCCCTGTGGCGACGACGGTGACTTCGCTCGCCGGCCGAAGCAGCTCCCACCTGCCGAACTCGACCGCGCAGTCCTCCCCGCTTGGCAGCGCGCCCCTTCCGTACCGGACGGCGACGGGCCTTTCCAGCCGGAAGGCCAGCTTCAGCATTTCGGCAAGCTCCTTCTGGGTGGCGGGGGAGCACACCACGAGATGGGGTGCCAGGGTGAGATAGCCGATGTCGTACGCCCCGTGGTGGGTGGGGCCGTCCTCCCCGACGGGGCCGGAGCGGTCCACGGCGAACACCACCGAAAGCCTTTGGATGCACACGTCGTGAATGATCTGGTCAAAGGCGCGCTGCAGAAAGCTCGAATACACCGCAAACACCGGCCTTAATCCCTCCGCCGCCATGCCGGCGCACAAGGTGACGGCGTGCTGCTCGGCGATGCCCACGTCGAAAAACCTTGTCGGGAACCTTCTGGCGAAATCCGAAAGCCCCGTTCCAGCGGGCATGGCGGCGGTGACGGCGACGATGCGCCCGTCTCTTTCCGCAAGTTCGCACAAGGTTTCGCCAAAGACCGCGCTGTTGGATTTTTCCTGTTTTGCGCTTTTGGCGGACTCCAGAAAGAAGGGCGCGATGCCGTGGAACCCCTCCGGGTTCTGCTCCGCGAGGGTGTAGCCCTTGCCCTTGGTGGTCACCACGTGGATGAGCACCGGCTTTTCGATGCGCTTCGCCCGTTCGAACACCCGCGAAAGCTCCGACACGTCGTGCCCGTTGACGGGGCCGAGGTATTTGAAGCCCAGCTCCTCGAAAAAGGTGGATTCAGGCGGCAGCAGCAGCCGCTTGAGCCGCGCCCGTCGCCGCACCAGCCAGTCCTTGAGTTTTGGCCAGCGCTTCGTAATGTTCCTTTTCAGCGCCAGATAGCCCTTCCGGGTGCGAAGGCGCGTCAGCGAGGCCTGCAGCGCCCCCACGTTTTTCGCGATGGACATGCCGTTGTCGTTCAGGACGACGATGAGGGGCGTTTTGTGCCTGCCGGCGTCGTTGAGGGCTTCGTAGGCCATGCCGCCGGTGAGGGCGCCGTCGCCGATCACCGCCACGATGGCATAATCCTCGCCCAATAGGTCTCTTGCGTGGGCCATGCCCAGAGCCGCCGAGATGGACGTGCTGCTGTGGCCGGTGCCGAAGGCGTCGTGCTCGCTTTCCTCCCGCTTGGGAAAGCCGGAAAGCCCGCCGAACTTCCGGATGGTGTCAAACCTCGGTTCCCTGCCTGTGAGCAGCTTGTGGACGTAGCTTTGGTGCCCCACGTCCCAGACGATCTTGTCCTTCGGGCTGTCAAAGGCGCGGTGCAGCGCCACCGTCAGCTCCACCACGCCCAGGTTGGACGCCAGATGCCCGCCGTTTTCGGTGACGGTGTCGATCAGCCTTTCGCGGATTTCGGCGCACAGGGCGTCGATCTCCTTCGGGGAAAGCTTCTTGAGTTTTTCGGGGGTCATATGGACGAGCGTACTCAAATCCGGTCTCCGTCAGAATGTTCTTTTGGCAAGCTTTGCCGCCATTTCCTTCAAAAAGGGCGCGTCGTAGCCCGAAAGGGCTTCGGCTGCCTCTTTGCAGTAGCGTTCCTGCATGTTCTGGGCGCGTTCCGTGCCGTACAGCGCGGGAAAGGTCAGCTTTTTCTGCTTTTCGTCCTTGCCCACGGACTTGCCCAGCGACGCCTCGGTGCCGAACAGGTCCAAAAGGTCATCCTGAATCTGGAACGCAAGGCCCAGCTTTTCGCCGTACACTGTCAGCGCGTCCATCAGCTTTTCGTCCGCGCCGCCCAGCATGCCGCCGGAACGCAAAGAGGCCAGCAGCATGTCTGCCGTTTTGTGGGTGTGGATGTAGTAGAGCGTTTTTTCTTCCGGCTCTTTGCCTTCGGCACACAAATCCTCCGCCTGCCCGGCGATCATGCCCCAGACGCCGGCGCGCTCCGCGATTTCGTGCGCCGCCCGCAGGGCGTTTTTCGATTCGTCCTCCAGCGCGGCGGACAGCATGACCTGCATCGCGTAATTCAAAAGCCCGTCCCCGGCGAGGATCGCCATGCCCTCGCCGAACACCACGTGGTTGGTGGGCTTGCCCCGGCGCAGGCAGTCGTCGTCCATGGCGGGCAGATCGTCGTGAATCAGGGAATAGGTGTGGATCATCTCCAGCGCGGCGGCAAAGGGCAGCGCTTTCTCCACCGTGCCCCCCGCCAGCTCGCAGGCGGCGAGGAGCAGACTCGCCCTAAGCCGCTTGCCGCCCGCGGTGACGCTGTACGCCATCGCCCCGGCGAGGCGCGGGTGGATGCGCCCGTCCGAAAGGTAACGCATCAGCGCGCCGTTCACCGCGTCCACGTAGCGTTTTTGGATTTCCTCGAAACTCATTCCTCTTCCTCCGGCACTTCGTCCGCGTCAAAGGACAGTCCGGCCTTTTTCGACAGGGCGCGCAGCCTTCCTTCTGCGGCGGTCAGGGCCTTGGAGCATTTGGCGTAGAGCGAAACGCCCTCCTCGAACAGCTTGAGGGACTCCTCCAGGGAGAGACCGCCCTGCTCCAGTTTTTGCGCGATTTCCTGCAGCCTCGCCAGCGAGGCCTCGTACTGCTGCGTCATGCGCGTTCCTCCTTTCGTGCCTCAAGGGCGGTGACGGTGGCATCCGCCCTGCCGTCAAAAAAGGTGAGGGCGATTTCTTCGCCGACGGTCAGCTCCTTCGCGGATGTTACTCCTTTGCCCGACCGTTCGACATAGGCATACCCCCTTTTCATGGTGGAAAGGGGACTGGCGGCATCCAGCCTTGCGCCGCATTCGGAAAGTTCCGACCAGAAAAGCCTCTGCCTGCCCTTTACCGCCGAAAGCATTCGGGCGGCGAGATGATCAAGGGTCTGCATATCCCGCTCCACGGCGCGGATGGGATGGTGGGGCAGCAGGGCGGAATAGGCTTCGGCGAGTTCCGCGCGCTTTTGCACCATCGTCCGGTGCAGCGCCCGCTCCATCTGGAGCACCAGCGCGCGCAGCTCGTCCAGCAGTTCGGTCAGCACCGGCCACACCAGCTCCGCCGCCGCGGAGGGCGTGGGGGCGCGCACGTCCGCCACGAAGTCCGCGATGGTGAAGTCCGTCTCGTGGCCCACCGCAGATACGACAGGCTTACTGCACCGGTAAATCGCCTCCGCGACGGTTTCTTCGTTGAACGCCCATAAATCCTCCATGGATCCGCCGCCGCGGGCGACGATGATCACCGAGACCTCGTCGATGGCGTCCAGCGCGGCGATGGCGGCCGCGATTTCCGCCGGCGCCTCGCTGCCCTGCACGGCGGAGGGCGCGAGCAGGATGTCGTACCCCGGAAAGCGCCGGCTGGCGATGTTCAAAATGTCGTGCAGCACGGCGCCGGTGGCGGAGGTGACCACCCCCACCGTCCCCGGCACGCTTGGAAGCGGCTTTTTGCGATCGGGGTCGAACCAGCCCAGGGCCTCGAGCTTTTTCTTCGTACGCTCAAAACGCAAAAAGAGCTCCCCCGCGCCGGCGAGCTCCAGGGTTTTGGCGTAGAACTGGTACTGCCCGTCCCGCGCGTACAGGGACACGTACCCGCCGACGATGACGGAGGTGCCATCCTCGGGCAGCCTGTCCACCCGGGCGAGGTCGCTTCTGAACATCACGCAGCGGATCAGGCTCTGCTCGTCCTTCAGGGCGAAGTACGCGTGCCCCGAGGCGGTGACGCGGAAGTTGGAGACCTCCCCCGTCAGGCGGACATTTCGCAAAAGGGGGTCTTTGGCGAACAGCCCGCCGACGTAGTCGTTGAGCTGGGTGACGGTCAGCACGCGGGGGAACGCCATGTCACGCCTCCGGGGATCCGCCGTCTTCGTCGCCGGCGGGCACGATCAGTCCCTTTTCCTGCGCCCGGGCGATGCCGCCCAGCACGCCGTTGACGAAGTTGGGGGAGCGGTCGCCGCCGAACTGCTTGGCGAGCTCCACCGCCTCGTTGATGGCCACGCCGGCGCTGGTGTTCCGGTAGAGCATCTCATAGGTGGCGATGCGCAAAATGCACAGATCCACGCTGGGCATGCGCTGCACGCTCCAGCCGTGGGAGCACTGGCCGATGTAGTGGTCCAGCTCGTCCTTCGTGCGCTCGACGCCGGCGACGATTTCCGCCGCGAAGCTCTCGTCCTCCTGGGAGGGCTCGGCGTCCTCATACCCGGAGAGCTTCAAAAACCCGCTGTAGCTGCCGTCCCCGCCCAGCAGGCGGGCAAAGGCGAGCTTCATGGCGATCTCCCGGGCGATTCTTCTGCTCATGGATGTGTTTTCCTCCGTTCTTTGGCGGTCAGCGCCGAATGAACACGCTGAACAGGTCCTTCACTCTTGTGATGAATCGGTAGATGGTCTCCGGAACGTCCCTTCCCCTGTCCTTCGAGGCGCCCAGCCAGAGGCCGATGCCGCCCAGCAGCAGCACCAGCAGCGTGCCCCAGAACCCGACGAGCATCATGAACAGCGCCGCCAGCACGCCTACGGTGCAGCCGATGATCGCATTGGGATGGGCTTTGCAGAACTCGACGAATTTCTCTTTCAACCGGCAACCCTCCTTACTGGACGCGCGGCCTCGGCTCCGCGGCGGGCAGGCCGGCATGCTCCGTCCGCTCCACCACGAACTGCACCTCCGGCACGGCGATGCCGCACATCATCTCCACGCTGGTCTTGACCACGTCCTGCACGGCGGCGGAAACCTCGGGGATGTTGGCGTCCGGCACCAGGCTCGCCCAGATGCGCACGGAGACGCTCGCCTCGCCGGGGAGCAGCTCGCACCGGCAGTCCCGCACCTTGGTGTTCGACCGGGCGTTTCGCAGGACGATTTCCTCCAGCGCGGGCAAAGAGAGGAACACCGCGCCGTTCTCGCCGTTGCGCACCAGGATGCCGGGGGCCTTGGGCGCGGTTTCCCGCACCGGCTCGCGCTTGCGGACGAACAGAATGCGCAGGCACAGGAACACGATCAAAAGCGCCGCCGCGGTGGTGAGAATGGCGGCGAGCACGCCGGAGGTCAGCGCGCCGGCGAACCAGGAGAACACCCGGTGGTCCAGCACGCCCCAGGCGACGCCGCAGCACAGCCCGCACAGCGCGATGATGCAGAGGATGAAGAGCGCGTTGGTGAACCTGTCAAAGGGTTTGAGTTTCATGATCGATTCCTCCGTATGATTGCTTGTTCAAAAGCCCCTTTGCATAAAAAGGCCACCCGTACTGTCAGATTCACATGGCGGGCAGCCTGTTGAAATGGACAAGTCGGTTGTAAAGGTGCGTCTGCCCGGGCAGGTCTCGATCAGCGGACGCGGGGCGGCTGTTCTTCCTCCTTGGCGGGGGCGGGCTCTTCCTTGGGCTCCTTCTCGAGCTGGATGCCCGTCACGTTGACGTTGACCTCCACCACCCGAAGGCCCGTCATGGTTTCGATGGCGTTCTTGACGGCGTTCTGGATCTCGAGGCAGACGTCGTGGATGCGATAGCCGTACTTCACAACGACAAAAAGGTCCACGGCGGCTTCCTCGTTGCCGACCTCAACCTTGACTCCCTTGGTGTAGCTCTTGCGTCCGAGCTTTTCCGTGATGCCTTCGAAGGTGCTGCCGCTCATGGAAGCAAGGCCCTTCACTTCGCTGGCGGCGAGGCTGGCAATAATGGCGATCACTTCGCTGGCGAAAGTGACCTTCCCGCCCTTGGTTTCCTGGGCAACGGACTCAACGGGAACTTTGACCTCTTCGCTCATGTATGGTACCTCCGAATCCTTAATTCCAAACTCCGCTGGGAAGGGATGCACTTCCCCACCTTGCTGACAGTATACCAGATTTTTTCAAAGTTCAATAGTGGGCAGAGAAAAATTCATGTTCCCAACAGAAAACCCCATTTGCCCCGACTCCGGGGCGGGAGAAACGCGCGGCACGCGCCGCCTTCGCCCTTTTGGGCCTTCAGCCGCCGTCACGCCGGGTTCATTATGTACCGGCATCGCGGCTTTGGCGGCAGCAAAACCGTCAGCCGAGCTTTTTCAGCACCTTGATGTTTTCCGCGCTCTCGCCGGTCTCGGTCATGGCGATGTCCAGTATCTGGGCGATTTCGGTATCCGACAGGGTCTCCCGGTCCACCACGATGTTCACCGAGCCCTTCTTGACGGTGACCGCCACGCCCTTGAAACCCTTCGCCTGCAGCAGGCCCTCGATGACCATCTCCTTTTCCATGGCGTCGATCAGGGCGAGCTTCTGCTCCTGGGCGGAGGCCTTGGTGTCGCTGTCCACGTTTTCGTCGGCGATCATCTCGGTCAGGTATTGAAGCTCCTTTTCCCGCGTGGCGTCCCGGTTCGCCCGGAAGACGGCGAAGTAGTCGTCTTCTTCGCCAGCTTGCGCGGCGCCTTCCTGCGTCGGGCCTTCCAAAAGCGCGTCGCCCTCAAAGCTGGGCGCGTCGGCGTCCTGGGTGTGCTGCATCCTGCCGGCGACGCTGCTGGAGAGCACCAGGTTCGCCCACACCGCCACGGCGATGAGCAGCGCGCACCCCCCGATTGTAAGAATGCGCTTTCCGTCCAGCTTTATCCCCGCCCGTTCCGTCCGTTCGGCCTTCTGCCTGCTCCTGCCCCTGATGATTTCCACCGGTATTTTCATCTTATCCCCCTTCCCCCGAGCCCATCGGGAACACTTCGATATTTGCAGACGGCACGCCCAGGATCGCCTGGGCGGCGCGCAGCAGATCCATGCGCACGGCCACGTCCTCCGCGCCTTCGGCGATGATGATGGCGCCCCGCACGGTGGGGGAGCGCACCATCAGCACCATCGCCTGCTCGCCGTTGCCGCTGCCCACCGTCACCGGCTCCTCGCTGCGGCTGACGGAGGTGCCGCTGTTCTGCTCGTCGACGGACATGGCGGGCACGATCTCCTCGCTGGTGGCGTAGGAGATCAGCACCCGCACCTTCCCCACGCCCTTGATGGCGGACAGCGCGTCCGCGAGCTTTTCCTCCATGCTGTCCTTTGACGCGGCAACCTGCGGCGCCGCATTCTCCTTCGCCTGGCTCTGGGCGGGGCTGCCGCTCATCACGAACAGCGCGACGGCCAGCCCCGCCAGCACCAGATAGAACGCCACCTCCAGCCAGGGGTGCGCCCGCAGGAAATCCGCGAATCTTTTGACCGTTTCCTTCTTCACCCCGTACCTCCCAGCAGTTTTGCCGTGGACGCGAGCACCACGCCCAGAAAAATCAGACCCAGCACCAGCCTGGCGGCCTTGCCAGAGCCGCTCTCCCCGGCGACGGCGGATAGCAGCGTCACCATTACCGCCGCGCCGGCCAGCGTCAAAATCCACTCTCCCATGCTTCCCTCAGATCAGCGCGTTCCCCGCCGCGGCGATCAGCCCCACGGTCAGCGCGAACATCACGCCCACGGCGGCAAGGATGGCAAACAGGTACGTCAGCACGTCCGCCAGGGCCGAGATGCCCTTTGTCAGCCGCGCGTCCGCGATGGGCTCGACGATGGCCGCCGCGATGCGGAAGGTGAACTGCAGCGTCAGGATGTCGAGCAAGGGCGACACCAGCACCCCCGCCATCAGCAGCACCGCCCCGGCGCCCAGGGCGTTTTTCACCAGCACCGAGCAGGCCAGAAGCGTATCCACGCTGCCCGAGATCAGCGTCCCCACCATGGGGATGAGCTTGTCGGCCGCGTAGCGCACCGCCCGGACGGACAGGCCGTCCACACCCTTTGCCGCGATGCCCGTCACGCCCAGATAGCCGATGTACAGCGTGGACAGGATCCCCAGCGTCCACTTGATGGCGGACTTGAACAGCCCGGTGAGCTTATCCAGCGGCCGCTGCTCGGAAAGGTTCCCCACCACGGCGCACACACCCATGGCCAGCACCGCGGGCAGCAGCGCCTTGGTGAAGATGGTGGTCACGCCGGTGGTCAGCAGCGCCGTCGCCGGCGAGAGCAGCCCCGCCGAAGCCGTCGCCCCCGCCGCCGTCAGCAGCGTCAGCAGAAGCGGGAAGGCGATTTCCATGATCCGCTGGGCGCTTTGCGCCGCTTGCTTCGCGGCGGCCGCGGCATCCGAAAAGGCGTACACCGCCACGATGATGGCGACGGCGTAGCACACCAGCCCCGCCACCTCCCCGGCGCCGCCGGACAACCCCCTTCGCATCTCCGCCGCGATGCCGCAGAGGGCGGCCAGCGCGAACAGGGCCGTGAGGAGGGCGAGCCGGCTTTTGAGCTTTTCCGCCAGCAGGGAGAGAAAGCCGGAAAACACCCCTTCCGCCTGCGCCGCCTCGCCCTTTGCCAGGCTGCCCACCAGGTCGAGAAAACTTCCCTCCCCGAACATGTCCCTGACCGCGTCGGGCAGCCCTTCGTACACATCCTGCAGCCCGCCGTCCTCGATTTTTTCCAGCTCGCCGTCGATCATCTCCCCCACCGTGGTCTGCGCAAAGGCCGCGGCGGGCAAAAGCAGCGTCAGCAGCAGCGCGGCGGCTGTCACCACCCGTCTCACCGGATGAGACCGGCGACGAGGGAGAGCAGCGACTCGATCACCGGCAGGGCGATCACCACCATCGCCGCCTTTCCGCCCAGCTCCACCTTGGAGGCGATGGCGGACTCCCCCGCGTCCTTGCACAGCTGAACGGCCAGATCGGCCAGCACGGCGATGCCCGTCACCTTGAGGGCGATGCCGATGTAATCCTCCCGGATGCCGTATTGGCGGCTCATCTCCCCCACGAAGCCCACGACGGTCTGCAGATGCCCCAGGCTCAGCAGGATGAGCAGCCCCCCGGCGGCCAGCGACAGCACCAGCGCCAGCTCCGGCCGCTGGTTCTTCACCACCACGGCGAGCACCGCGGCCGCCACGCCCAGCACGGCAAACTTCAACACGTCCACTTTGGTATCCCCGTCCCTCAGTACAGCGAAAAGAGCCTTCGCACGCTGTCAAACAGCGTCACCAGTTCGTCTATGACCAGTATCAGCACCAGTATGAGCCCGGTCAGCGCCACCAGCGTGGCCACCTCGTCCCTGCCGCTCTGCTTGAGCACGGTGACGACGATGGCCACCACCAGCCCGATGCCGGCGATTCGGAATATCAGCTCGACTCCCATGCGGACCTCTCTCAGATCATCAGTATGACCGCCGCGACGCCGGTCAGCACCCCCAGCGTCGAGCGCAGCTTCCCGCCCTGCTTCGCCCTTTGCTCCGCCTCCTCGATGGCCGCGGAAAGCACGACGTCGATCCGTTCAAACTCCCGCTCCACCGCCGCCATGTTCCCCCTGCCCAGGGCGCCGAAGAACCGCTCCAGCGCCTGCTTCTCGATCTCATTGGCAGAAAGCCCAGCCTCCACCTTGCGCCACGCCGCAGCGGGGTCTTTTTCCGTCTGCAGCTCATCCGCAAAGTCCGCCAGCACACCTTTTGCGCAAATCCTTTTCACCGCGACGTTCAGCGGCGTCTGGGAAAAGGCGATCTCCGTCCGGAGCCGGCGCAGCCCCGCGCGCAGTTCAGTGAGCCCGGCGCACCGCATATACAGTTTTCTGGCGGACCGCATGCCCGCCATCACACACAGGCAGAACGCCAGCACCATGGAAAACGCTTTCATGACCTTCCCCGACAGGCCTCAAGTTTTCGTCCCAGACGCCCTCCACCGTGCCCGGCCCGTTCCTGCCGGACAGCAGCACGTACCGCCGGAAGGCGCCCTCCTCGTACAGCCTCCGCAGCGCGGGCCTTCTTCGCACGCTGTCGACGGAATCCCCGTGGGCGCTGGCGTACACCGCCACCCCGGCCCGGGCGCAGTCCAGAATCGCTTCCGCGTCCTCGGGCTTTCCGATTTCGTCGGTGAACACCGCGGTTGGGGACATCGCCCTGAGCAGCAGCTTAATGGCTTCCGCCTTGGGGCAGCCGTCAATGACGTCCGTCCGCTCGCCCACGTCCAGCGTGGGTACGCCCAGCGCGCAGCCCGCGAGCTCCGACCGCTCGTCCGCAATGCAGACGTTGACGGGCGCCACCCCGTCGCCGCTGGACATGCAGCGCGCGAGGTCCCTCAGCATCGTGGTCTTGCCGCAGCCCGGGGGCGAGAGCAGAAGCGTCGATTTCCCGTACACCAACGGCAGAATCCCCTTCGCAGCGCCCTTGACCTCCCGCGGGATGCGCAGGCAGAAGAACGTGGGTTCCGCGATGCGGACGAGCCTCCCCTCCGCCACCACAGCCCTGCCGCAGAATCCCGCCCTGTATCCGCCGGAAAGGGTGAAGTAGCCGTTTTGCAGTTCCTGTTCCGCGGCGTACAGCGAATGGCCGCACAGCTCGGACAGCAGCCTTTCGCACAGTTCCCGGTCGGCCACCGGCAAAAACCTGCGCTCCCATCCGCGGCCCACCGCCTGAACGGGCGCGTTGACCCGTATGCGCAGCTCCTGCAGCGTTCCTCTTTCGCGGGCGGTGAGTGGTTTCAGCAGGGCTTCCAGAATATCCGGCAGTTTCGCCCTTTCGGCCATGCCCTCACCTCCTGCTACCATACCTATGAGCCACGGATTGCAAATATACAAAAAAAGAGGGACAGACTTCGCTGTCTTTCAGGGGATGTCCACTTTGCTTCACGAGGTCAGTTATTATGTTATACTCAACACAAAAAGCTAGAGGAGGAAACGATCATGAAAACGCTTCGAGTTGCTTTTGAGGTTTTGGGATACGCCATCCCTTTTGCTGCAGCAGTTTTGCATGTGTTTGGATTTCGCCTCATGTTGCCTGATGGTGCGATAAAACCAGACTGGGATGCTTTGCAAGCGTTGAGTACCATTTTCTTCTCCATCGCTACATTGGGTTTAACCATGTATATTGCCTCAAGGCAGGGAAAACTTTCGTTAGATATTGCGTCAAAAGAATTCCAGTCGAAGCAGCTGGAGCTAAAAATACAGCTCTTTGACAAGAGATATAAAGTGTACGAATGCTTTAATAAGTACCCTCTTGATTGGATAGAGCAATTCGCCCATGCAGGAAAAAACATTACAAGTCTAAACATGAATGGTGTGCAATCTATGAAAGAGATCGTTTTCAACAGTGGTTTTATCGACGGGCGAAGAAAAGCATTGGATGAGTTGCGAGTCCTTGAATCAAAAGTGACATTGACCGGTGAAGAGCAGACAAGATTGAACATCCTGCGTCAGCGGATGGAATTTGAAAATGTTGACTTTGCCAGATCTGAAACAGCTTTGATTGAGCAAGCTGAATTCTGCTTTGAACCTGCCTATGCCCAAATGCTTGTTGCGTTTATAAACTCCTTGTTTGCCTTCGCGCTGATTGAGTTTTGGCATAATGAAGAAGAATTTGATAAGAATCAGAAAAACTTGCTTCAAGCTATCGATGACATTAAGAGCAGCAATTTGGTCACGAAATTGAAAGAATGCCTCCGTCTGTCATATGATGAAATTAAAAATAATAAATCATAACTTATTGGCATCATCTGCAAGGTTCTCGATACGTCCGACAAGTCTCTTGCGTTGTTACAATGGCATAGGGAGCCGGATGATCGGCTCCCTATGCCATTGATTTGACTAGTCCGTACTCGCTTCACATCATCCGCCCGATGTCCCGCCGAAGGCGCGTGATGATGCGCTTTTCCAGCCGGGAAATGTAGCTCTGGGAGATGCCCATCATGTCCGCCACCTGCTTCTGGGTGCGCTCCCGCTCGCCCATCAGCCCAAAGCGCAGCACCATGATCTGCCGTTCCCGCTCGGAAAGGCGCTTGAGCGCCGCGGCGAGAAGCTCCTTGTCCACCTCCCCCTCGATGCCGGAGAAAACGTCCGTCCCGTCGGTGCCCAGAATGTCCGAAAGCAGCAGCTCGTTGCCGTCCCAGTCGGTGTTGAGGGGTTCGTCCAGCGAGACCTCCGCCTTCAGCCTGGATGTGCGCCGCAGGTGCATCAGAATTTCGTTCTCGATGCACCGGGAGGCGTAGGTGGCCAGCTTGATGCGCTTTTCCGGGTCGAAGGTGTTCACCGCCTTGATGAGGCCGATGGCGCCGATGGAGACCAAATCCTCGGTGGGCACGCCGGTGTTCTCGAACTTGCGGGCGATGTACACCACCAGCCTCAGATTTCGCTCCACCAGCGCGGAGCGCACCTCCGTGTCCCCCCTGAGCAGCCGCTCCATGGCGTCGGCTTCCTCCTCCGGCGTCATCGGCGGGGGCAGGGTCTCGCTTCCTCCGATGTAGTAGACCCCCCGGAGCCGGGGGAACAGCTTTCGCAGGATTCGAACCAGAAACGCCAGCAGCTTGTTCATGATCGCACCTTCTCCCTAAACCGTAAAGAGTTCCGGGTTCACCAGGGCTTCACAGCCAGCCAGCATCGCCGGCGAGAGGGCGATGCAGCAGCTTCTGTACGGTCCGTCGCGCCCGGCGGGGCGCACCGCCGCCACCGCCGCCACCATTTCGCCGGAGCCGTTGACGGTGGTGTACGGCACGACAAGGCCGGTTTCCTCGGAAAAGAGCAGTTTGGCCCTTTCGTCCACCACGATGACGGGAAGGCCGGTGACCGCCTCGCGCAGGGTGCAGCCGGTGTCGATGCGGGCGCGCACCGTCATGGCGTGCACCTTGGAGCGCAGCTCAAGTTCCACATCCGGCTCGGGCAGCCGGATTTTCGCCAGCAGGCGCTGAATGGGCCGGGGCAGAAAGGTGGAGATGCAAAACGCCGCCAAAAGCGCGCGCACAGACGTGTCCGCGTACAGCACGCCGCCGGAAAAGGTGCCCGCCACCATGTAGGCGAGGCCCCCCATGATGCAGGTGGAAAGCAGCACGCACAGCGCGCACCTCAAGGCCGTCCTCCAGCTTTTGGGCAAAAACGCCGCCGTCATGAGCGCCAGCAGCAGAACTTTGACGGGCAGGGACAAAAAGAAGCGGTCGACCATGGCCAGCGCGGCGACGGCGGAGGATGCCGCGCAGGCGAGGGCCGTCATCCACGGATGCAGCGGCTGCCTGGCAAAGGGCGCCGCGACGCGGAGGATGAGCAGGCCCATGAGAGCGTTGTCCAGCAGAAAGAGCTCGATGTAGACTTCGCGCATGTCCGTCCTTCTCCCCGTTTCACCGGAACAGTGTATCATATTCACCGCGCGCAAAATGTAGAAGCGAAGGCGCGAAAACCGCCAAAAGACGGCGGTTGACGCCGCGCGGTTGCCGCGCAAAGGCACAAAAAAGAAGAAGCATTTCCGCTTCTCCTTTGTGTTTCGATGATTCCTCTGCTCCTTCCGGCAAACGGGCCGCTCCCTTATGCGTCCGCCTGCCGCATGCTGACGAACCGGTGCGCCGCCTCCGCCGCCGCGGGGGTGCCCACGAAGATGACCACGTCCCCGCCGTACAGCTCGGCGAACGGCCCGGGGGAGAGGATGACGGTCTGCCCCCGCCGGATGGCCACGATAGTGGCGCCGGTGCACTGCCAGAACTTCAGGGAGCCGATGTTCTTGCCGATGAGCGGGGAGTCGCCGGGGACCACCACCTCGTAGTTCGGGAAGGGCTCCGTGGCGGAAATGAAGGTCTGCTCGCTCTTCAAAAGCGCGGCCGCCACGGCGTTGATCTCCTTGTTCAGCTCGTTGTACTGCTCCACGATTTCGCGAAGCTTGTTCCGCAATGCCTTTGTGTCCGAGTGTTCGCTGAAGTTGGCGATGTAACGCCTGGCATTGTCCGCCGAGAGCACCACGGCCCCGCTCTGGGGCTTCACGTCCACCACCTTCATGTCCGCCAGAAGCCTCAAGGCCCTGCGGATGGTTTCCGGCGAGACGCCGTATTCCGAGGCCATCATCGACCTGCCGTAGATCCTGCTGCCCTCCTTCAGCTCGCCGCCGGCGATCCTCGCCGCCAGATCCAGCGCGATCTGAAGGTACTGGGCTGTGACAACCGTCCGTTTCATGTTCAACCGCCTTGGTACGTCATTGGTACCTTGATTCTATACTAACAACTCTATTTTGTCAATCAGTGCGTTAGTTGTCCGTAGCTTTTTCTGCATCTGCGAATTGCGCGTTTTCTTCGCCGTTCTGGGCGCAGCCTTCGCACAGCCGGTGCAGCGTCTCCGCCATTTTGACGTTGGAGGGCAGGTGATGGTGGTAATACGCGCCCAGAAGCTCCACGCACTCCCTCCGCACGCTTGCGGGAAGAACGACCCTGCCCATGTCCGCCAGTTCCAGCCTGCCCATGCGGCGCATCGCCTCCAGCGTCAGGGGCTGCACGTCGGATCCGCCCAGCTTTTCGGCGCAGTTGCCGCAGAGGGCGCCGCAGTCCCGGTGGAACTTGCCGGTGCGGAAGGTGGAGGCGCCGCAATTGGCACAGCGGGTGGTGGCGGGGCCGTAGCCCGCCAGGTGCAAGAACTTCACCAGAAAACAGATCAGCGTGTCCACCGGCGGGGCGGAGCCGTAGGACAAAAACGCCAGCGCATGATACAGGAGGGCGAAGAGCTCCTTTGCGGGCTGGCCCTTCTGCATAACCTCCTCGCTGCAGCGCAGGGCCGCCGCGGCGGCGTCCAGCCGGTCGTAGTCGGTGCGAAGGTCGTAAAAGCTTTCCAGCAGGCTGCACTGGCTGACCACCAGCACCCCGTTGATCCGCTTCAGCAGGTACTCGCCGTAGCAGAAGGGCTGGCTGCCGGCAAGCAGCGCGCTCTTGGGGCGGCGGCAGCCCCGGGCGGTGACGGTGAGCTTGCCGTGCTCCGCCGTCAGCAGCGTGAGCACGCGGTCGCTCTCGCGGTAATCCGAAGCCCGGGCGACGATCCCCATGACCTTTTCCGTCTGCATGCTGCCCCTTCCCCCCTTCGGGTTGGATTATAGCACATTTTGCGCCCGAACGTGAGGGGCACGGCGCGGCGAAGCGAAGGGCGAAGGGTCAAAAAACATCCGGAGCCGCGCTCCGGATTTGGGGTTGGTACGGTTTTGCATCGGGCAAGGGCATTGCGGCCAGCGTTGCGCGTCCGCGCGCGGACCGGGAAACCGGCGGGTTTCCGCCTCAGCCCTTCTTCTTCCTGCCGCGCCGCCCTTCGTCTCTGGGGCCGTCGTCCACCCGGATCCCCTTGTATCGAAGATAGGAGCGGACGCTGCCCGTCCGGCAGAACCTCTGCCATTCGTTGATGTCCATCGCCTCACCCCCGGCTTTAGTGTTTCCACAAACGCGGCAAAACCCATTAGGGAAGCGCTGTCAGTTCTCGTCCTGATAGCCCAGCATGCGAAGGGCGGCGGGCTGGTTGCGCCAGTCCTCCTTCACCTTGACCCAGAGCTGCAGATTGACTTTCGCGCCCAGCATCCATTCCATCTCCGCCCGGGCGCGCTGGCCGATCTCCTTCAGCATGGCGCCGCGTTTTCCGATGACGATGGCCTTGTGGCTCTCCCGCTCGCAGTAGATGGTGGCATAAATGTCCACCAGGCCGTTTTCGCGGGTGTGCATCTTCTCAATGTCCACCCCCAGCCCGTGGGGGACCTCCTCCTTCAGCAGGATGAGCGCCTTCTCGCGGACCATCTCCGCGCACAGCACGCGCTCGGGCTGGTCGGTGACCATGTCGTCCGGAAAGTACTTGGGCCCGGGCACGAGGAAGGAGCGCAGCTTTTCCTCAAGCTCAAAAAGGCCCTCCCCCGTCGCCGCGCTGATGAGCATCGCCGCATTCAGCCAGCTCTCCATGCGAAGGCGGTCCAGCATGGCCGCCACCTTGTCCTTCCCGGCGGCGTCGATCTTGTTCACCGCCGCCACCACGGGGGCCTTGGCCTTTTTCAACTGGGCGAGGATGCCCTCGTCCCGCTGGCGGATGCCCATGGTGGCGTCCGTCATGAACAAGATGCCGTCCACCTCGTTCAGCGCGTCGTAGGCGACCTTGACCATGTACTGCCCCAGCTTGTTTTTCGGGGTGTGGATGCCCGGCGTGTCCAGAAAGACGATCTGGCAGTCCGGCCGCGTCATGACGCCCATGATGCGGTTGCGGGTGGTCTGCGGCCGGCTGGACACGATGGCCACCTTCTGGCCCACAAAGGTGTTCATCAGCGTGGATTTGCCCACGTTGGGGCTGCCCACGATGGAGATGAAGCCGGACTTGAAACCGCTATTTTCCGTCACCGCTGCCTCCGTTCAGATCGGTCGTGGTAAAGGCGTTGGGGAGCAGCTCGCCCAGGGTGAAGACCTTGTACTCGCCGTATTTGTTGGCGCATACGACCTCCATGTCCGGGTCGCAGAACTCCACCAGCACCTGCCGGCACACCCCGCAGGGCACGGGCAGGGTATCGCCCGTGCTGGTGATCGCGATGGCGGTGAATCTGCGCTCGCATTCGGAAATCGCTTTGAAAACGGCGGTGCGTTCCGCGCAGTTGGTGGGGCCAAAGGCGGCGTTTTCCACGTTGCAGCCCAGGTAGAACGCGCCGCTCTCGCCCTTGAGGCAGGCGCCCACCTTGTAGTTCGAATAGGGGGCGTAGGCCCGGTCCCTGGCGTCGTTCGCCATGCGGATCATGTTTTTAATCTCGATTTCGTGCATTGTCATTCTCCTTTACCGAAAGGCCCGCGCGCTCCAGGATTTCCCGCTGAAGGCCGCGCATCTCCTCTTCTTCGTCGGGGGTCATATGGTCATACCCCAAAAGGTGCAGTATTCCGTGAACCGTCAAAAAGGCGAGCTCCCGCGCCAGCGAATGCCCGAACTCCTCCGCCTGGCGGGCGGCCGTCTGCAAAGATATGGCGATGTCGCCCAGAAACTCCCCCTTGCGGCTGGAGAAGAGCTTTTTCCCTTCCCGCGCGGCGAAGGACAGCACGTCCGTCGGCCTGTCCACGCCGCGGTACTGCAAATTCAAGGCGTGGATGGCCGCGTCGTCCACGATGGCGACGCAGACCACCGCCCGCTCCTCGCCGAACATGGACAGGGCGATGGAGGCGGCGCGCTCCATGGCGTTTGCGGATTCCTTCTCAAAGGGGAGCGCCGTCTGCTGGTTGGTGATTTCGATCATTGCTTTCTTCCGTTTTCCCTATGTGTTCCGGTTCGGTCCGGATGTCCTCCAAATCGGGGTACTCGATGCGCTCGTGCAGGATGCCCTTGAAGGTCGCCAGGATGGAGGCTTCGATGCTGCCGAGCTCCGCCAGCGTGATGGGCGCGCGGTTGAGCTGGCCGTCCTCGATTTTGCCGCGGATGATCTTGCCCACCATCTCGCGGACCTGCTCCTCGGAAGGGTTCTCCAGCGAGCGGACCGCCGCCTCGCAGGCGTCGCAGAGGGAGACGATGGCCGCCTCCTTCGTCCGCGGGTTCGGGCCGGCGTAGCGGAAGGGCCCCTCGGGCAGGCTCTGGCTGCTGTTGCGCTTGACGGCGTTGTAGTAGAAGAACGAAGCGAGGGATGTGCCGTGGTGCTCCTGGGCGATGGCGACGATCTCTCTGGGCATTTTGGCCTTCTGGAGCATGGCGACGCCGTCCTTTACATGGGCGGTGAGCACCGCGGCGCTCTTTTCCGGCTCCAGCGCGTCGTGGGGGTTCTCCCCCGGGCGCTGGTTTTCCTTGAAGAAGATAGGCCGCTTGAGCTTGCCCACGTCGTGGTAGAACGCGCCCACCCGGGCGAGCTGGGCGTTCGCGCCGATGGCGGTGGCGGCGGCCTCGGCCAGCGTGGCGGTGAGCATGCTGTGGTGGTAGGTGCCGGGCGCTTCCATCATCAACCGCTTCAACAGCGGATGGTTGGCGTTGCTTAGTTCCGCCAGCCGCTGGGGCGTCGCCAGCCGGAACAGCCACTCCCAGAAGGGCATGACGCCGATACCCGCAATCGCGCACAGCACGTTGGAGACGAGGATGCGCAGAATGTCAAACAGCAGCTGGGAGTTCGCCGTGGAATCGATGAGGGAGAACGCCCACAGCGCCACGGACATGACGAAGGCGGAAAACAGCGCGCCGGCGAAGGCGGCGGAGCGCCTCGTGGCCTTCCGGACGGCAAGCACCCCCATGAACCCGCCCAGAAGCGTCATGCAAAACGTCCTCGCGAACATGGCGTAATCGTTGACCGGCCCCAGGCTCATCAGCCCGAAGACCAGCGCCAGAAACGGCACGGACACCGCGGCCACCCTGCCGGAAACCAGCATGGTCAGCAGGAAGGCTGCAAAGTAAACCGGGTTGTAAACCGCGCTGAAGCGGAAGGAAACAAAGGCGATGACGAGGGTGGTGCAGATGAGAAGCGCCGTCAGCAGCGCCTTGGACGAGCCGGAAAGATACCGCGGCAGATACGCGGCGATGAGGGCGACGATGCAGGCGAGAACCAGCCCCAAAAGCACCGCCACCATCGCGTTCATAAACACCCGGTCCCCCGTCACGCGCACCGCGCCGGCGGAGACCAGAAGCTGATAGACCTTGTCCGTCACCGTCGTGCCCGCGGGGACCAGCACGGAGCCCTTTTTGATGTACTGGTCCTCCACCGCGCTGGCGGCCTCCTCCATGGCGATGAGGGTGTCGGTCTCGCTGTAGATCAGCGTGGGGTTGATGAACTCCCGCGCCATGATGCCGCAAAGGTTCTTGATGGCAAGGGGCGTAAGCGGCTCGAGCGCCTGGCGGAAGCCCGTTCGGGTTTCCTGCAGGGTGCTGTCCTTGATGCCCCGGCGAAGCACCGCGTTGATGCGCAGCTGCGCTTCCCTCGTCCAGGCGCGAAAGTCGGTCTCGGTCAGGGAAAGCAGGCCGTAAATGTCGTCGTCGGACAGGGCGTCCAGCGCCGCGGGCTTCAGGACCGCGATCTCGTCCGGCGTGATGATGGACGCCCACTGGGCGGCGGTGAGGTTGCCCGTGCCCATGGACGCCAGGGCGCTTCCCGCCTCCGCCGCCGAGGCCTTCTGCAATCGCAGCAGGTCGCAGTCGGCGCGCATCCTGTCCAGCCCGTCAAAAAAGGCGATGACGCCGTTGGTCAGGCTGGCGTAGATCTCCTCGTCCAGCTTGTACACCTTCTCCACCGCGCTGCTGGCCTGCAACCGCTTGGCGACGGTGGCCTCCTCGTCGTAAATGTCCCGCGGGGCGAGCACATTCTCGCTCAGCACGTCCCCCACGCGGACGGAAAGCTGGGGCCTGGCGATGCTGAAAAGCACCACCGCGACGGAAACCGCAAACACCAGAAGAAGCGAGCCGGCGAACAGCATCCTGTTCCTGTCCGGCTTTCTGGGCTGCCTTTTCCTCGTCGGCTGTTCCGGTTTTGCGGCGGGCTTTGGCTTTTTCGCAATCTTCATTCGTAAATGCCTCCGTCAGCGCCCCAGACGGTAGTCCTGCCTCTTCTGTTCGGATTTGTCGTACGCCTGGATGATCTTCTGCACCATTTCGTGCCGGACCACGTCCTTGTGGGTGAGGTAGACGATGGACAGGCCCTCGATGTCCTTCAGCACCGCCGCGGCGTGGATCAGGCCGGAGCGCTTGTCCGCCGGAAGGTCGATCTGGGTGACGTCCCCGGTGACGATGACCTTCGACCCCTCGCCAAAACGTGTGAGGAACATCTTCATCTGCTCAATGGTGGCGTTTTGCGCCTCGTCCAGGATGATGAAGGCGTCGTTCAGGGTCCTTCCGCGCATGTAGGCCAGCGGAGCCACCTCGATGGCGCCCTTTTCGGTGAGGGACTTGAAGGAATCCATGCCCAGAAAGTCGTACAGCGCGTCGTACAGCGGGCGCAGATACGGATCCACCTTGTTCTGCAGATCCCCGGGCAGAAAGCCCAGCTTTTCCCCCGCCTCCACGGCGGGCCTCGTCAATATGATCTTGCTGACCTCCTTGTTCTTGAACGCCAGCACCGCCATGGCCACGGCGAGATAGGTCTTGCCCGTTCCCGCAGGGCCGATGGCGAAGACGACGGTATTGTCCCGTATCGCCTTGATGTACCGCTTCTGGCCCAGGGTCTTGCAGCGCACCTGCCTGCCCCGGCTGGTGAAGGCGATGACGTCCCCCGAAATGTCGGTAATCAGCTCGGCGTTGCCCTCGCGGGCCAGGTCCACGGCGTAGCGGATGCGCTTTTTGTCCACCAGTTCCCCGCCGGCGATCAGCGCCAGCAGCTTTTCCACCACCACGGCGGCGAGCTCGACGTTTTCGCTCTCCCCGGTCACGGCGATGCTGTGGTCCTTCGCGCCCACTTTGGCGCCGGTCTCCTCCATGATGGTCTGGGCGTTCTCGTCCAGATTGCCGAACAGCGCGGAAATCTGGTCCATGGACTCCACTTCAATCAGCCTGCATATTTCGCTCATAGGACTCCTTTGTTCTTCTATCCGGCCGGTATGGGGGACGCGGCCGCGATGTTCTCGCTGGTTTCGACGACGGTGATGGCGATGACGCCGTTCTCCGTCCGCTGGTAGGTGGTCTCCGTCGCGACGATGCGCGCGTCCGTGGGAATTTGCGCGGTGGCCTTGTGGAAGGACGCCTCCCGCGCGAGGCGCATCAGCTCCTCCTCCCGCCTGACGGCGGTGCTCCGGATTTCGTACCGGATTTCCCGCGAAACGGTCATCGGAAGGAAGAACCCGAAACCGTCGCAGGTGACGGTGCGCTCGGTGTCGTACAGCTCAAAGTCCGCGGGCTCCGCCGCCTCCATGCCGGCGATTTCGATGGCCAGAGCCTCCTGCACCCTGCCGGTGCGCACGAACTCAAAGGTCTTTTCGGAAACATAGGCCTTCCCGGTGTACCACACCCTGCCCGCAATGTCCGCCCTGGCGCGCACACGCCGGCCGTCGTGGGGCAGAATGCCGGACACCAGGACCTGCCCTGGCTGCACCGTCTGCCCCTCCTTCACCTGGGCGACCCCTTCGTACACGAAGATGGAGGCGATCATCGCCTTCTTGGTGGCAACAATGTCCGCCGGGGTTTCGTCGTCCAGCGCCTCGGGAGGCGGGGTTTCCTCCACGACCTCGACCAATAGCCTCGTCCCCTCGATGGTGACGCCGATCCATGCCAGCCCTTTGGTCCGCAGAATCAGCCGGTTCCCCAGGCCGCTGTGGTCGATGGCCCGGATGGGGGTGCCCTCCGTCACGCCCTCCTGACGGAGCGCCTCGATGACCTGCGCCTCGTCGGTGTGCAGGCAGCCCGAAACGTCAATCCGCCAGATGCGGCCGGACAGCAGGTACAGCGCTGCAAGCGCCGCCACGCCGCCCCAGAGCAGCATGGGCCGCGCGCGCAGCCCGGCCAGCAGGAAGGGAAGGCCGCTTTTTTGGACGATGCGCACCGAGCACTTCGCCTTGCGGTTCAGGCTGCGCAGCATGCAAAAGCCCTTCGGCGTGACGCAGGCGGTGAGCACGCCCGGGCCCTCGCTCTGGATGCCCCGGACGGGGATGCCGTTCTCCCGCGCCAGCTCGATCAGGCGGATGGGCGCGCTTCCTTTGACCTGTATTTTAACATATCCGCGTAAAGAATACCACAGCGACAGCGCCATCGAACACTTCCCCCGTCACATCCATTCGATGCTCCGGATCGTTCCGGTCAGCAGCAGCGAGCCGCAGCCCAGGTCCTCCAGCACCAGCGAGGACCCTGAGACCCTGAGCGCGCCGATGGAGGTCTTCACCGTCAGCTTTTCGCCGTCGAACTCCTCCACGCCCTTATGGTTGTCGACGGTCAGCCTGCGCTTCCCTTCCACGCTCACCGTCGGTTCGTCCAGCAAAACATCCGCCGGAAGATCCAGGGCTTCCGTCAGCCCCCGGCGGATGGGTTTTTCGGATTTCCGCGCGGCTTTCATGGTACCTCCACAAAAGTATTGTTTCATATCATAGTATGACCCCGCGAAACGAAAAAGACGCCCCGACGGGGCGTCACGCCGGCGCGCTTCGCTGCTGGCCTTTCCCGCGCGCGGCGGTGCGCTGCGTTACACGTACTTTTGCATGTGGTGCAAGGCGGCCTTTTCCAGCCTTGAGACCTGGGCTTGCGAAATACCCCTTTCGCAGAGCGAAAGGACGCGGCCTTTTTCCACTTCCGCCGAAAACAGCCTGCCCACGCGCAGGTAAACGTCCAGCCGCGCGCCGTTTTCCGTCTTTTCCACCTCGATTCTGGATAGCGCCGCGGTTGCGAGGGAAGCGTCCCAGCGGTTTTCCTCCCAAACGGCGTGCAGGGCGCGCTTGAGCCTCGCCAGCTGCGCTTCCCGCATGCCGCAACGCGCCAGGTCCTCCCTCAGCGCCTGCAGCGCGCGTTCGGCCTCCTCGATTTGCGCCGTTATCCCGGCGTTTCTTTTGGCGAACTCCGCTTTATCCACCAGCCCCTCCACCGCGAGTTCCAGAAGCTTGTCCCGCTTTTTGACGAGCCTTGTGAGCTCCGCCTCCTGCTCGGCGACGCGCTTTTCCAGCCCCGCTTGGGGCGAAAGGGAGGCGTACAGCGCCAACAGGCCCCCGATGACCTCCTCCCGGTCGGAAAACACCTGCTTTGCCGCGGCGGTGACCACCTGATTGAGTTCGTCGGTGTACAGAGCGGGCAGGCTGCATCCACGTCCGCCCAAAAGGCGGTACCGCCGGCAGCTCCAGCACTCCCGCTCGCCTTTTTGGGTGCGGCGGACCTGCCTGTGGAAGGCGGTTTTGTGCTCCTTGCAGAGGATTTTCCCGCTGTAGGGATAGCGCACGCCGCAGGCCTGGGCGTTTTCGCGGACGGCCCGCCCCCTTTGGGAAAGCAGGGCGTTGGCGCGCTCCCACAGCTCCTCGGACACCAGCGCCGGCACGTTCTCATCCGGGTGCTCCAGCCACTCCTCCCGGGGAAGGCGTACGCTCTTTTTCTCGCGAAAGTCCACCTTGGTGGTCTTGTTGCCGCAGTAGCACCCCTTGTACTTCGGGTTGGACAGGATTCCCCGCAGGGTATGATAGGAAAGAGGCCCGCCCTGGTCATTGGCAAAGCCTTCTTTGAACAGGGCCTGGGAGAGCTTTCGGATGCCGATGCCGCCCGCGGCGTAAAGCTCGAACGCCCGCCGGACGAGGGCGGCCTGCTTTTCGTCCACCATCAGCCTGCCGTCCTTTTTGACGTAGCCCGTGGGCGCGGCGCCCAGCACCCTGCCCTTTTCCCGGGCGCGCCGGATGCCAAAACTCACGCGCTCGCTGAGCTTTCGCACCTCGTCCTGGGCGATGCCCGCCATGATGGTCAGCCGGAGCTCCGCGTCGGGCAGCAGGGTGTTGATGTTGTCTGACTGAAAGTAAACCCCCACGCCGTGGCGCAAAAGCTCCTGGGTGTAGCGGATGCTGTCCAGCGTGTTGCGGGAAAAGCGGCTGATTTCCTTGGTGATGAGAAGGTCAAACAGGCCTGCCTTGGCGTCCTCCACCATGCGAAGAAAGCTCCTTCGCGCCAGCACCCCCGTGCCGCTGATGCCCTCGTCCACGTAGCCGCCCGCGAAGGTCCAGTTGGGGTTTTCGCGGATCATGCGCTCGTAGTACTCCACCTGATTGTCCAGCGAGCCCTTCTGCTCGAACTTGTCCGTGGAGACGCGGGCGTAGTAGGCGACGCGCAGCGGCAGGTCGAAAATGCTGCTTCCGGCGCTCAGGGCGCTGCGCAGTTTGATGATATCCATGCGCTCCTCCGTATGCTGATGCTTTTCTTACATTGTATTGCCCCGGTTTTGCCGGGTCAAACGCTCCAGCAAGGCAATGTTTGCCATCCGGAAGGTCTCCTCGTCCACCTCCCCCCTTTGAAACATCAGCTCGTTGAGGGCGAGCTGCATTCTGATGCGCGCTGTTTCCCTGCTCTCCATGGGGTCCCTCCGTCTTCGCGTTTCTTTCGGGCGAGTATCCCCAAGTATTCCCGGCAGAAGCATCTGTGACCAAATGGTGAATATTTCTTCTTTTTTCGCCATCCTCTACCTTTTACCGCCGCGGGATGGTAATATAGATGCGTTGATTTTTCCAATGGAGGCATTCCCGTGCGCAACCGTCGACTGATCGCCATTGTTCTCGTTCTTGCCGTTCTGCTGTCCTTTGCGCCTGCTGTGGCGTCTGCGGAGTTTGGCGGTACCGTCAAGTCCGACCACGTGCTGCTGATGGACGCGGACTCCGGACTCATCCTCTACGAAAAGGACGCCTATTCCAAGGCCTATCCCGCCAGCACCACCAAGATCATGACCTGCATTCTCGTGCTGGAAAACTGCGAAAACCTTCGGGACAAGGTCTCCATCGGCAAGATCGTCAGCAATTACGGCGAGGGAAACAGCCTGATGGGCCTCACCGTCGGGGACGAGGTGCGCGTCAAGGACTTGCTGTACGGGCTGATGCTGCCCTCGGGAAACGACGCCGCGGCGGTGCTGGCCGAGCATTTCGGCGGGGACTTCGCGGGCTTCGCCGCGATGATGAACGAAAAGGCCGGGGAGCTGGGCATGGAGAACACCCACTACGTCAACCCCCACGGCCTGCACAGCGAGGAGCACTACACCACGGCGTACGACATGGCCATCCTCACGCGCTACGCCATGCAGAACGGCGACTTCCGCGCCATCGTCAGCACGCCGTCGTACACCTGCCCGGCCACCAAGAAGATGGACGAGCGCACCCTTTACAACACCAACCGCTTCCTCAACCCCAAGGAGAAGAACAAGAAGTACAACTGGAGCGCCGTCACCGGCGTCAAGACCGGCTTCACCAACGCCGCCGGCGGGTGCCTTGTGGCCTCCGCCAGCCAGGACGGCAAGAACCTGATCTGCATCATCCTGGGCGACCGTTCCGACGGCCAGGAGGGCCGCTGGTCCGAGGCCCGGGCGCTTCTGGAATACGGCTTTGAGGCCCTTACCACCGCCAGAATCTCCGAGCTGAACATCCCGGCCCAGACGGTGCGGGTGCCCAACGCCGCCGCGGACGACGAGGGCAGCGGCGTGCTCGCCCTGACGCTGGGGACGGAGTCCTCCACCGTCGCCTGCACGAAGGACATGCTCTCCGCCATCGCCGCCGGCGAAGCCAGGGTGGAGGTGAACATCAAGCTGGACGACGTCATCGCCGCGCCCATCGCCGCCAACCAGAAGCTGGGCACCGCCACCATCAGCTGCGGGGGAAACACCCTGGGCACGGTGGACGTGTTCGCCTCCCGCGCCGTGGCGGAAAAGCAGGAGACGCCCCCCAGCGAAACCCCCGCGGAAACGCCCAGCAGCACCTCCATCGTGGGCGGTGCCCCCACGCCGCTGCGCGGCAACCGCCCCAGCGCGTATCTGATCGTCGGCGCGGTGCTGCTGGTGCTCATCCTGCTGCTGGTGGTGTACCGGATCGTGTACACGTCCAGAAGAAAGCGCCGCCGCGGCCGCCGCAAAAAGGACGACGTCGCGTAACCGCCTCTTTCAAAGCAATCAAAACCCGCCGGATGACCGGCGGGTTTTTTTACGCTTTTTTCGTTACAGCGAACGGCCGGTGAGCTTTTCCAGCTCTTCCTTCAGGCCGTTGGTCTTTCCCACCACGGCCACGGCCATGTTGTCCGTCACCAGCACCTGCCTGGCGAGTTCGTTCACCTTTTCCAGCGTGACGGACTCGATGTCCCGGATGACTTCCTCCTCGGTGCGCACAGTGCCGTACAGCAGCTTGTTCTTGCCGATGGCGTTCATGCGCGCGCCCGGGCTTTCGTTGCCGAGGATGTAGCTGCCGCGCAGCTGGCCGCGGCTTCTGCGGAACTCCTCCTCGGTGACGCCGTGGTTTTTCACCTTGTCCAGCTCCTCCGTGATGAGCGCCAGTACGGACTTCGCCAGCGAAGCCCCGGTGCCCGCGTAAATGCCCAGGGAGCCGGTGTCCTTGTACGCCGAGTTGAAGGAGTACACCGAGTACGCAAGGCCGTTCTGCTCGCGGATGACCTGAAACAGCCTGGAGGACATGCTGCCGCCCAAAGCGTTGTTCAGCACCATCATCGGGTAGAAGTTCGGGTCCATGGGGCCGAAGGCCGGCAGCGCGAAGGCGATGTGGCACTGTTCAATGTCCTTCTCCACGGCGGCAAAGCGCACGCCCTGGGGGATTTGCGGCACCGGGTAGGGCTCCAGCGGAATGCCGCTGCCCTTGCTGCCGAAGTATTTATGGGCGAGTTCTTCGACCCTGTTCTCGTCGAAGTTGCCCGCCACCGCCAGAAGCAGGTTGTTCTCGCGGTAGTGCCTGTCCATATAGGAAAGGATCTGGTCCCGGGTGAAGCTGCGCACGCTGTCCCGCGTGCCCAGAATGGGCTTTCCGTGGGGCGCGTCACCGAAATAGGTGGCGGCCAGCAGCTCCATGGCCACGTCTTCCGGCGTGTCCTCGGACATGTTGATCTCTTCGATCACCACGCCCTTTTCCTTTTCCATCTCCTGCGGGTCGAACACCGAGTGCAGCACCATGTCGGACAAAATGTCCGCGGCGATGTCGATCTGTTCGTCCAGCGTCTTGGCGTAAAAGCAGGTGCATTCCTTGGATGTGAAGGCGTTCAGCTGGGCGCCGATGCTGTCCATCTCCTCGGCGATTTTCTTGGCGGAACGCCTTTCAGTTCCCTTGAACAGCATGTGCTCGATAAAGTGGGAAATGCCGGCCTCCCCGTCGTGTTCCTTGACGGAGCCCGTGCCGGCCCAAACGCCCAGGGATACCGAGTGCAGGTGGGGCATTTTCTGCCCGATGATGCGAATGCCGTTTTCCAGCGTTTTTTCGTAGTACATTCTGGCTCCTATTCGTTTCCGCCCGAGAGGCTCTTCAGCGTCAGCCCCATGTGGCGGAGGGTTTCGATCATGCCCGAAAAGGCGTCGATGGTAGTTTTGGCAGGTTGGAAGCGAATTATCGCCCCGTCGAAGGTCGATTCGCCCACTTTTTGAATCAGGGCATTGGGGTCGGTGGTGTTGTTCCGCAGTTCGAAGGTGCAGAGCACGGTGGAAAGCCCCAGCTCGGAGGCCGCTTTGTCCACCGCCGAGGCGTCCGCCCCGTCCGCGGGCATCACGTGGGTCAAAGACACGCCAAAGGCGCGCATCCTGTCCGCCTGCGCCCGCAGCGTCTCGGCGTCGCCGCAGAGAAGGCCGACGTCAAACCCCTTTTCCAGCATCTGCGCCACCCGTTCCGGATGCTCTGCGGCAAAGGAGGCTGTCATGAAAAAGGTCAGCGGGACTTCCATGTCCACAGCCAAGTCCATCAAACGGTCCAGCCCGGAGGCGTCCCAAGTCACGACGCATTCCAGCGCCACGCCCTCGTCCCGCTTGTAGATGACGCCCGCCTCCCGGGCGTTCATCGCGTTGATGGCGGCGCCGAAGGCGTAGGCGGAAAGCACCACGGCGACGACGATGATGCTCCAGAGATGGCTTCTTTTGGCATTGCTTCCCATGTCGACCTCCGCGCGAAAGAAGGTTGCTGCTATAATGTATTCCCTTCGGCGCGGGGCTATGCTGGTTGTCCCTGACAGCCTTGCTGAAAGGGGCCGGCGTTCTGAACCGGCCCCGTCGTCCTGCTACTTTTTGGTTTTCACACTGTCCTTGCTGTCTTCCGGCAGCAGGCCCTTCCTCGTGAGGTTGACGCGGCCCTTCTCGTCGATTTCCTCGACGCGGACGAGAATTTCGTCGCCGATGTTGACCACGTCCTCCACCTTGTTGACCCGGCGGTTGCTGAGCTTGGAGATGTGCACCAGCCCGTCCTTGCCGGGGAGCAGCTCGACGAAGGCGCCGAAGGTCACGATGCGCACCACCTTGCCGAGGTACACCTCGCCCACCGTCACTTCGTGGGTCAGAGAGTCGATGATGCGCTTGGCCTCGGCCGCGGCCTTGCTGTCCGGCGAGGCGATGAAGACGCTGCCGTCGTCCTCGATGTCGATCTTGACGCCGGTGTCCGCGATGATCTTGTTGATGACCTTGCCGCCGGGGCCGATGACGTCCCGGATCTTGTCGGGGTTGATCTTGAAGGAGATGATCCTGGGCGCGTACTTGGACAAATCCTTTCTGGGCGCGGGCAGCGTTTCCAGCATCTTGTCCAGGATGTACAGCCTGCCGTCCCTGGCCTGCTTGAGGGCGCGGTCGATGATCTCCCTGTCGATGCCCTTGATCTTGATGTCCATCTGGATGGCGGTGATGCCGCTGGCGGTGCCCGCCACCTTGAAGTCCATGTCGCCCAGGAAGTCCTCAAGGCCCTGAATGTCCGTCAGCACCACGACCTTGCCGGTCTCCTCGTCCTTGATGAGGCCCATGGCCACGCCGGCGACGGGCGCTTTGATGGGCACGCCGGCGTCCATCAGCGAAAGGGTGCTGCCGCAGACGCTGGCCTGGCTGGTGGAGCCGTTGGAACTCACCACTTCGGACACGAGGCGGATGGCGTAGGGGAATTCCTCCTCGCTGGGGATCACGGGAAGCAGCGCGCGCTCCGCCAGCGCGCCGTGGCCGATCTCGCGGCGGCCGGGGCCGCGCATCATCTTGGCTTCGCCGGTGCTGTAGGGCGGCATGTTGTAGTGGTGCATGTAGCGCTTGGATTCCTCCAGCGTGATGCCGTCCAGCATCTGGGCCTCGCTCATGGTGCCCAGGGTGGTCATGGTCATGACCTGGGTCTGGCCGCGGGTGAACACCGCGGAGCCGTGGGTACGGGGGAAGATGCCCACCTCGCACCAGATCTCGCGGATCTGGGTGGGGGTGCGTCCGTCCGGGCGGATGCCCTCTTCGAGGATGCGCTTTCTGACCAGTTCCTTGGTCATGTTGTACAGCACGTCGTCCACGTCGCCCAGGTTTTCCGGGTACTGCTCGGCGAAGTGCTCCCTGCACTCCTCCTTGACCTGCTTGCTGCGCGCGTCACGCTCCGAGCGGTCAAACGTGTCCAGCGACCAGGCGACCTTGTCCGCGGCGTACTCGCGCACGGCAGCTTCGAGCTCGGGGTCGACCTGGTGAATTTCGATCTGGCGCTTGGGCTTGCCCACTTCGGCAACGATGCCGTCGATGAACTCCACGATCTTCTGGATGTACCCAAAGCCGAACATGATGCCGTCCAGCATCTCTTTCTCGGTGACTTCCTTGGCGCCGGCCTCCACCATCATCACGGCGTCCCGGGTGCCGGAGACCACCAGGTGCATGCGGCTCTGCTCGCTCTGCTTGGCGTCGGGGTTGATGATGTACTCATCGCCGATGAGCCCCACGACGACGGCGCCCGTCGGGCCGGCCCAGGGAATGTCGCTGATGGCCAGGGCCACGGAGGAACCGATCATGGCGTAAACTTCCGGGGGAACGTCAGGATCGACGGACAGGGCGGTGGCGACCACCTGCACGTCGTTCCGCCACCCTTTGGGGAACAGGGGGCGGATGGGCCTGTCGATCAGGCGGGAGGTGAGGATGGCGTTGGTGGAGGGCCTGCCCTCGCGCTTGATAAATCCGCCGGGAATCTTGCCGACGGAGTACAGCTTTTCCTCAAAGTCGACGCTCAGCGGAAAAAAGTCAATCCCCGGCCTCGGGGTTTCGGAAGCGGTGGCGCATACCAGCACCGCGGTCTCGCCGCAGCGCACAAGGCATGAGCCGCCAGCCTGCTGGGCGTACTTGCCTGTTTCGACGATGAGCGTTCTGCCCGCAAGTTCCATCTGGAAGGTTCTATGCATTTTTTGCTCCTTTTGCATCTTTCTCACTTTTTCACAGCCCCACTATTATAATACTTTCATTTCCAAAAGGGAATAAGCAATATGGGCCTTCTTCTACTTATTGTATTTTGAATTACGGGCAATCCGCTTATACACGGCAGCGAAAATACCCGCCGGATGCCGGCGGGTGCCGCTTATTTCGCGTTTTTGCGCGTATTTTCCAATTCAGGCCTGATCCTGCCATCCCTTGCAGACGTCGATCCACCCCTTGCTGTTCGAAAAGCGGAACAGCTCGTCGCAGGTCAGCTCGATGGCGGAGTTGCCGCTGCCCGCGGCGGGGAAGACCGTGTCGAACCGCCGGAGGGACACGTCGGTATACACCTCCACCTGCCCGTCCTCCGGCAGGGCGAAGGGGCAGACGCCGCCCACGGCGTGGCCGGTGAAGTCCACCACCTCGTCGGGGGTGAGCATCTTCGCCTTGGTCTTGAAAAAGGCCTTGAACTTCGCGTTGTCGATCTTCGCGTCCCCGGCGGTGACGATGAGCGCGCAGCCCTCCCCCACCTTGAAGGAGAGGGTCTTGGCGATGCGGGCGGGCTCCACGCCCACCGCAATTGCCGCCAGCTCCACCGTCGCCGAGGAGACGTCAAACTCCAGGATATCCCGTTCCCTTCCGTATGCCGCGAAAAACGCGCGGACCTTGTCGATGGACATGCCTTCCTCCACAACCTTATGATAACCGCCATGTTAGCACACCGGCGGGAAAAATTCAACAAAAGGCGGGCGCCTTCGCGCCCGCCCCGGCAGGGTGTGCAGCTTCAACCGTCAGCCGATGATCTCCTTGACCTTCTCGTACATCGCTTTGGCAAGCTTCGCGTGCTCTTCCGCCTCCAGGTGCACGCCGTCCACGGGGGAACCCGTGACGATTTTGCCGGCGTCCATGTAATGGCAGCCGATCTGTTTGGCGATACCCTCGAGGTACTGCGCGATCTCCCTGGACTTTTCCGCCGCGCCCTTTCCGAACACCGGCCCCATGACGGGCTCGGTCTCGTAGGCCTCGCCGATGGGCGCGGGGCAGACCAGCAGCACCTCCGGCGCCTTGCCGTCCCTGCCCCAGGGAGTCTGCTTGACCCGCCTTGCCACGTTGCCGGCGCCCACGGCGATGTTGTACCCGTTGACGCCGAAGCGCTCCTTGCAGTCGTTGGTGCCCAGCATGATGATGACCAGGTCCACGGGGTAGCAGCACTCCAGGATGGGGATGATGTGCTGATAGCCGTTCTTCTCCTGCTCCACGGGGTCGTCCCACACCGTGGTCCTGCCGTTCTGGCCCATCTCGATGACATAGTAGTCCTCGCCCAGGGCTTTCGCCATCACCGCGGGCCAGCGGATGGTCTCGTCGAACCGCTCGCAGACTTTGCCGGGGATCCATCCCCAGGTGTTGGAATCGCCGAAGCACAGAACCGTCTTTCTCATGATGCTCTCCTTGTCATGTACTTTTCAGCGGCTAACCGAAACAGATTCCTGACAAGAGTATATAGTTTTTCTGTTAACGATTCAAGCTTTTTCTGTTAGTTTTCTTCAGATCGTCAAGTACCGGCAAAAAAGGCGGAGCTTTCGCTCCGCCTGACAGGCGCGTGACCAGCCTCTGCCGCCTGGCAAGTGTCCGCCGTGCTGAATCCTTACTTGTAAATCCCGTATGCCCGCTTGATGTCCTGCACGTAGATGATGCCATGGCCGGGCAGCTCGATCTTGAGCTTTTCGCGGATGGCGTCCACGATGGCTTCGGTGTGCTCCTTCTCGGAAAGGATGATGACGAGCTCCTTTTCCGGCTCGATTTCCATGGCGAAGACCTTGCTGGTCTCGTAAATGCCGGAGCCCCGGGCGTTGATGATGGTGCCGCCCTTGGAGCCGGCGGCGGTGGCGGCGCTGATGACCTCCTCAGCCCTGCCCTTGTCCACAATGGTGGTGATGGAATGATACATGGCGCTGTCCGCTCCCTGTTCCTGGATTGACCCGCATCTGCACGGGATGTTGTGCGTTCCGAATAGCCCGCAGACCGGATAGCTGAAGGCTATGCCGTGGTTGGGCCTGTGCAGCTCGAAGTCCCTGTTCATGGATTCAAGCAGGTTTTCCGCCGTGTTCTCGTCGGCGACCATGAAGATGATCTCCTTGCGGATGTCCCCCAGGCCGACGAAATTGAGCAGGCGGTTTTTCACGGTTCCGTGGCCCAGCATCACCGTTCCGCCGGATATTCCGTGGTTTCTGGCATACTTCAGGATTCTGCTGGCGTGGCCGCAGTTGACGATGACGCAGACCACCTCGATGGCGGCGTCCAACGGCAGGTTCATGAATGCTCTGCCACTCCTTCCTTCTTCGACTTGATCTTGAAAATCAGCCCCAGTACCTGCAGCGCGATCAGCGGCGTCATCGCCACCATGGCGATGACCCCGAAGCCGTCCACCAGGACGTTGGCGCCGTCCACCGCCTCCGCGACGCCCTGGGCGTAGGCCAGGATGAACGTGGCCGTCATCGGCCCGGAGGCGACCCCGCCGGAGTCAAAGGCGATGCCCACGAAGAGCTGGGGCACGAAAAAGCTCAGCGCGATGGAGAGAACGTACCCGGGCAGCAGGTAGTGCCAGAGCTGCACGCCGGGGATGACGATGCGGACGATGGACAGCGCCACCGCCGAGGCGACGCCGATGGCCAGAAACGCCATGACGGCTTTTCGCTTGACGTAGCCGCTGGTCACGTCCTCGATCTGCTGGTTGAGGATGTACACCGCGGGCTCTGCCAGTATGGTGACCATGCCCAGCACGAACCCGATGAGGATGACCCAGAACTTGCTTTCCATCCGGGCGAGGCGGTATCCCACCACGCTGCCCACTTCCATGAACCCGGCGTTGACGCCCAGCAGAAAAAGCACCAGTCCCATAAACGCGTACAAAAATCCGAACAGGATCTTGCGCATGGACTCCCTGGAGACCTTCAGCGACACTGCGTTGAACACCAGAAAGATCACGAGAATGGGCGAAAGCGCCAGGATGACCTCCCACGCCAGTTTGGGAATCATGCGCAGAAAGGGCCCGAGCAGCGAGTCGGCCGTTATGGCGCTTTCGGGCAGGGATCCGGTCATCCGTTCGGCCCCGGAAAGGACGCTCATCATCGCCACGCCGATGATGGCGCCGGCGGACGCGATGCCCACGAGGCCGAAGCTGTCGTTCTCGGAGGAAGCGCTGTCCTTCTTCAGCTTGGATACGCCCGCCGCCAGCGCCAGGATGAAGGGCACGGTAAGCGCGCCGGTGGTGGCGCCGGAAGCGTCGAAGGAAATCGCCAGAAACTCCGGGGAAACGAAAATGCATATTATCAGAATGATACCATAGACGGCGGCAAACACAAGATGCAGCGGGATGTTGTATACGATTCTGGCAAGGCCCAGGGCGATCATCACCGCGATGCCGACGGAAACCACCAGCACGATGCTCGTCTTCGCGATCTGGCCGGAGCTGACGGCGTCCACCTGCCCGGCCAGAATGTGCAAATCCGGCTCCGCCACGGAGATGAAAAACCCCAGAAGCAGGCCTACAATCACGACGATGAGGATCCTGTTGGACTTCGCCAGCGACCCGCCCATCATGTTGCCGATGGGGGTGATGCCCACGTCCACGCCGGTGAGGAAGATGGTCAGCCCCACAATGATCAGCGCCGCGCCGATCAGGAAGCGGAGCATCATGTCCGTCTCCAGGGGGGTCAGGGTGAAGTGCAGCACGACCACCAGCAGCGTGATGGGCAGGACGGAATAGATGACTTCTTTGAACTTCGACTGTATCAGACCCAAATACCGTATCCCCTTCTTCTAGTATAAAATCTTCTATGCGATGCGTTCCATGGCGGTTTTGAAACCCGTTTCCCACCAAAACGCGGTTATTGACACTTTTATTAGTATAAAAGAATTCCAAAATAAAGTCAAATACAGGGGAAGCTGGCCTTCAAAACCAAAAATGGGGCATATTTTTGCCCCTTTCTCGCCAGCAGTCCGCCGCGCTGCGCCTGCCGCGCGAACATAACCTGAGCCTGCGGCTTTGCTACAGCAAATCGCCCGCCGCCAGAACTTTCTTATACAGCGGGTCGAACGCGCAGCCGCAGCTGCCGCATTCCGCGTCCGCCTGCTTCACAGCCCGCAACAGCTCCTCCTTCGCGCATTCGCCGTCCAGCCAGCGCTTTGCGGGCTCTGCGATCAGATCCCAGCCGGAACTGGCAAACGTTTCGATGATTTCCCTGATTTCCTGCATCACAGACTGTTCCTCCCGTTCAATAATCCGCTCGTTTTTGCCATGCTTTCCTGATTATACCACGATTGGCGCCTTCCTGCACCGCAATCCCGAAGGCGCTGTGCCGTCGTACGCCAAAATGCTCCACTCTTTTTCTCCGGCATCGCTCTGGCTGCCGAAAGCCGCTTTCCTGCGCCATGTACGCATGGCAAACCGGCATTTTCGCGCACAGGCAAAAAGCGAACCGTTCTGGCGTCGGTTCGCCTTGCTCGGCCTTTGCTCAGGACGCGCGCTCGAACTGGCTGTTGTACAGCTCGGCGTAAAAGCCGCCCTTCTGAAGGAGTTCCTCGTGGGTGCCGCTTTCCACGACGTCGCCGTCGCGCATGACGAGGATGAGGTCCGCGTTCACAATGGTGGACAGCCTGTGCGCGATGACGAACGACGTCCTGCCCGCGGTGAGATTGTCCATCGCCTTCTGGACGATGCGCTCGGTGCGGGTGTCCACGGAACTGGTGGCCTCGTCCAGAATGAGCAGCGGGGCGTTGCGGATCATCGCCCGGGCGATGGTGATCAGCTGCTTTTGCCCTTCGGAGAGGGTCGCCTTGTCGTTCAACACGGTGTCGTACCCGTCGGGCAGCGTGCGGATGAAGTGGTCCAGCCCCACGGTTTTGCAGGCCTCCACCACCTGCGCGTCGGTGACGTTGGGCGTGCAGTAGGCGATGTTTTCCCGGATGGTGCCCTCGAACAGCCAGGTGTCCTGCAGCACCATGCCGAACTGGTCGTGGACGTTCTCCCGCGGCACTTCGTCGATGGGCGTGCCGTCGATGAGGATCTGCCCGCCGTTCAGCTCGTAAAAGCGCATGAGCAGATTGACCATGGTGGTCTTGCCGGCGCCGGTGGGGCCGACGATGGCCACCTTCTGCCCGGCCCTCACCTTCGCGGAGAAGTTGTGGATGACCGTCTTGTCCGGCAGATAGCCGAAGCGGACGTTGCGGAACTCCACGTCCCCTTTGACGCCGGCAAGCCTTCTGGCCTTGTGGCGTTCGCTTTCCATTTCGGGCTCGTTGAGGAACTCGAACACCCGCTCGCCCGCCGCGGCGGTGCGCTGCAGGTTGTTCAGCGCCTGGGCGATGGAGGAAAGGGGCTGGGTGAACAGCCGGACGTACACCATGAAGGCGACGATGACGCCGAAGGAGATGGCGCCGCTCACGGCCAGCGCCGCGCCAACCACGCACACCGAGACGTAGCCGAGGTTTCCCACGAAGCCCATCAGCGGCATCATCAGGCCGGACAGGAACTGGGACTTCCAGGCGCTTTCGTACAGCTCGCCGTTGATGCGCTCGAAGGTTTCCCTCGCCTTTTGGCTGGCGTTGTACGCCTTGACCACGTTGTGGCCGTTGTAGACTTCCGCGATGTGGCCGTTGATGTCCCCCAGGGCTTTTTGCTGGCGCTCGAAGTGCCTCTGGGATTTGCCCATAATGGCGGACATCAGAGCAAACCCCGCCACGCTGGACACCACGGCGGCAATGGTGAGAATCCAGCTGCTGTACAGCATCATGAACAGCGTGCCGGCGAACATGGCGGCGGAGGTCACCAGCGTGCTGACGCTCTGGTTCATCGTCTGACCGATGACGTCCACGTCGTTGGTAACGCGGCTGAGCACGTCGCCGTGGCTGGTGCTGTCGAAGAACTTCAGCGGCAGGCGGTTGATTTTGCGCGAAATGTCGGAGCGCATCCTTCTGGTGATCTTCTGGGTCACCGTGGCCATGATGAGGCTCTGGCACAGTTCCAGCAGCGACGCAAGGCCGTAGAAGGCCACCAGCGTCCAGGCGATACGGGATACTCGCGTCATGTCGATGCTGCTGACGACGGTCTGGCCGCCGATCAGCATCGGAAGGCCCTTCGCGATTTCGTTCGTCAGCTCCTTGAGCCTGTCCGGCCCGACGATCTGCAGCACCGTCGCCGCGGCGGAAAGCACCAGAGAGACGGCCATCGCCGGGATGTACCGGCGGCAGTAGCTTATGAGCCTTCTGACCGTGTCCTTGAAGTTCTTTGGTTTTTCCTTCGGCCCCATGCCGCGCGGCCCGTGCCCGCCGCGGGGCCCCAGCTTTCTGTTTTCACTCATATGGCAAGCTCCTTTTCGCTCAGCTGGGACATGGCGATCTCCCGGTACACCGCGCAGGTTTTCAGAAGCTCCCTGTGGGTGCCCATGCCCGCCACGCGGCCCTCGTCCAGCACGATGATCCGGTCTGCGTCCAAAATGGTGCCGATGCGCTGGGCGACGATGACGGTGGTGACGCCGGCGGTCTCCTTCTTCAGCACGGAGCGCAGCACGCGGTCGGTGCGGTAGTCCAGAGCGGAAAAGCTGTCGTCGAAGATGTAGATCTCCGGCCTTCTGCACACCGCCCGGGCGATGGAAAGGCGCTGCTTCTGCCCGCCGGAAAGGTTGGTGCCGCCCTGGGCGACCTCGGCGCCGTACTGCCCCTCCATCTGCTCCACAAAGTCCGCGCCCTGGGCGATGCGCACGGCACGCCTGACGTCCTCTTCCGAAGGCTCCTCCCTGCCGTTTTCGCCGAAAGCCACGTTGGACTTCACCGTCCCCTTGAACAGCACCGCCTTTTGCGGCACGTAGCCGATCTTGTTGCGCAGCGCCTCCAGCCTGTAGTCCCTGACGTTGACGCCGTCGACCAGCACTTCGCCCTCGGTGGCGTCGTAAAAGCGGGGGATCAGGTTGACGGCGGTGCTCTTGCCGCTGCCCGTGGAGCCGATAAAGGCGATGGTCTCGCCCTTTGCTGCCCGGAAACTGACGTTTCGCAGCACGTACTCCTCCGCGCCGGGGTACTTGAAGCTGACGTTTCTGAACTCGATTTCCCCCTCCATGCCCGGAAGGCCTTCTTCCACCGTCCCGTCCGCGATGGAGGGCCGGGTCTCAAGCACTTCGTTGATGCGCCGGGCGGACACGATGGCCCGCGGCAGCATCAAAAAGGCCAGCACCACCATCATGAACGCCATGATGACCTGCATGGCGTAGGAGGAGAAGACCACCATGTCCGAGAAAATGGTCAGCTTTTCGGCCGCGCCGGCGGCGTTGATGAGGTGCGCGCCGATCCAGTAAATCGCCAGGGAAAGCCCGCTCAGGGTGATGGACATGGCGGGCATGAGGATTGCCATGCTCCGGCTGGTGAACAGCTGGGTGGCGGTGATTTCCTCGTTGGCGCGCTCGAACTTGCCCTGCTGGAAGCCTTCGGCGTTGTACGCCCGGATGACCCGAAGCCCCGCGAGGTTTTCCATGGTGACGCGGTTGAGATTGTCCATCAGCTCCTGCATTTTCCGGAATTTTGGCAGCACGAAGGCCATCACCAGCGCCACCATCGCCACGAGGATGAGCAGCGTGATTCCCGTGGCCAAAGACCATTCCCAGCCCTTGCCCGCGATTTTCGCAATCGCCCAGACGGCCATGACGGGGGCCTTGATGACCACCTGCATGCCCATGGTGATGAGCATCTGGATCTGGGTCACGTCGTTGGTGGAGCGGGTGATGAGGCTGGCGGTGGAAAAGCGGCTGATTTCCTCCATGGAGAAGGCGTCCACCTTCGCAAACAGGTCGCTGCGCAGCCTTTGGGAATAGCCCGCCGCGATCCTCGCGGAAAAGAAGCCCACCGCCACGGACGCGAGCAGGCTTCCCAGCGCGCAGAGTAGCATGAAGCCGCCGGCTCGCCAGATTTCGGCGAGTTGGCCGCCCGGCGTCTGCACCAGCCTGGTGATTTCGGACATGCGGCCGGGGATTTCCAGATCCAGCCACACCTGCGCCATCACGAACAGAAAAATGGCGGCGAACATCAGCCATTCCCTGCCGTTGAGGCGTTTCAGCATCTTGAACACAGGGGATACCTCCGGTTTTCAGATTCACGCGGCGCGGACGCGCTTTTGGTATGCATGCCTTCAGACGAGTTTGCCCGTTTGCTTGGGAAGGCGTCATACTCCCAGTTTTGACTCAACTTTGTGGTTTTGCCGGCGGTGCGGAAGAGGGCCTTCGCGCCCTTCCCGCCCGGCAGGGCGGGCATGCCTGTCATGCCGTCATCAGCCGCCACACCTCCCGCACCGGTGGGGTTCACCAGCGCGCGTATGCTGCCGCCAATGCCCACCCTGCGGGTGAAGGGTGTGTTCAGCGCCGCGCTGCGGGCGAAACGGATGCCCAAGGGCGCCGGCTTTCCCGGCTGCGCGGAGCGGCCGCGGCATAAAAGGCGCCTGCAGCGAAAAGCCTTTTCCCGCATCATCCCTGACCGGCCAGTCCTGCCGGACTCTTTTCAGGGCGGCCAGCCGTACGGCGGGCGGTTCCGCCGGTTCCGCGCGTCCACGCCGTCCTCTGTTTCCACAACTAACAGGATTTTACGATTTCTTGGAAAATCGTCAAGCGAACGCCGCCAAAAAAGCCATGGCAGACGTTCTGCCATGGCTTTTCGCGTTTCATTTGACGGTTCTCCCGCCCTACGGCGTGGGCACATAGCCCGCTTCGCGGATCAGTTCCTTGCCCTGCTCGGTGGCCAGCCAGTTGGCGATCTGGCGGGCGGGGGAATCAGCCGGCTCGTCCGAGCGGACGACGGCATAGAACTCGTTGACGAAGGGGTACCGGCCGGAGGCGATGGTCTCGTCGGACGGCACCACGCCGTTCACCGCCAAAAACTTCAGCCCGGGCTTGGCGTACATGTAATTCGCGTAATAGTACACCGAGTACCCGATGGCGTTGCCCGCGTTGTTGTACTCCGCCAGCGCCTCGATGAGGGCGCCCATCTCCGTCGGGTAGAACTCGGTGGGCGCCTGCATGGGCGTTCTGCCCTTCATCAGCAGCTTCATGAACAGCGCCTGGCTGCCGGAGTCCGAGGAGCGCTGAAAGGCCGCGATGTCGTTGTCCTCACCTCCCACCTGCCTCCAGTTGGTGGTTTTTCCGGTGTAAATGTCCGTCAGCTGGGAGACCGTCAGCCCCGCCACCGGATTGCTTTCGTTGACGATGAACACCAGCGCGTCCCTGCCGATGGGGATGAAGTCCAGCGAAACCCCGCTGTCTTCGATCGTCTGTTTCGTCTCCTCCGCCGCCTCGTACACCAGCAGCAGATCCGCTTCGCCGTTCACGAGGCTTTCATAGGCGTAAGGCGTGGTGGAACAAGTGGTATGGGCCTCGGCGTCGGCCAGCTCCATGCCGGTGACGCGGGCGAGCACCGCCGCCATCAGGGGCAGGTTCGCCGTGGAACCGTCCACCGCCGGATACTCGTCAAAGGTGAAATGAGGCGCGGTGTCCGGCGTGGGGGCGGGGGTGACGGCGGAAGCCTCCGGCGACGCCGCCGGGGCAGGAGTGTCGACGGAAGCCTCCGGCGCGGGCGACGGGGTGGCGGAAGGCGCGGGCGTCGCGGTGACCGCGCAGGCGGCGAGCGCCATCAGCGCCAGTGCCAGCGCGAAAAGTGCTGTTTTTCTCATGATGCGTTCCCCTTTCTTCCGGCCTGAGCGGTGTCAGTCCCGCTTCAGGGTGTTGAAGATCGAATAAGAGCAGATCCACTGGCCGCGGAAATCCATGATGCCCCAGGAAAAGCCCTTGCGCACCGCGGCCACGGCCTCGCCCACGCAGTACACGTCGTTCAGTCCCACAAGGATGCGGTTGCCCGAGGCGTCGAACAGGTCGCAGAGCAGGACGTTGCGGGCGTAGCGGTAGCCGAGAAAGCAGTCCGCGCGCGGCTTTTTGGAGTTGAGGGGGGACTGCGCGCCGGTAAAAAAGCTGTATTCCCCGGGCTTGGCGATGTAGCTGCCCGTTCTGGTGTCCAGCAGCGCCGCGAGGACCGCGCCCGTCTGCTCGTCGTAGCCGGAGATGGCGCACAGTCCGTCCTGCATGCGCTCCGAGGAAATGTACGTGCTTTGGCCCAGGCTGACCTCCGTGAGTTTGCCGTTGGCGGCCACCCAGTATTGGCGGCCGCCGTCCTCCTGCTGCACGCCTTCCACCTGCGCCATGTCCGCCTCGGCGCCGAGGGCGTAGCAGTACTGTACGCCCGCCAGCACCGTATTGCCGGATTTGTCGATGAGAAAGCCTTCGCCCGAAGCGTTTTTGACCAGCGCGACCCCTCCGGCAAAGCCGCCCGCCTCGGCAAACTGCGGCTCGATGACCATTCGGCCCGTTTGGTCGATATATCCGTAGGCGCCGCCCTGAAGGACAGCGGCAAGGCCGTTGGAAAAAGGCGTGGCGAAGTCAAAACGGGGCGATATGACGGCGCTGCCCGTAAAATCCGCGTAGCCCCACCGTCCGTCCTTCATGAAGGGCACCGGCCCTTCGCCGCCGAAGTACTCGTCGTGCACCCGGTCGACGTACACCGTCTCAAAGCTGCCGTCGCCGCCGAAGAAGGCCGCCTTGCCGTCATTCAGCATCAGAAGGCCGACGCCGGTGGCCGCGTCATAGCAGCGCAGATAGGCCACGTTCTCAAGTTCCGCCAGCGGCTCCGGGCTGCCCTGCCGAAGCTTTGCGATGGCGTGCAGGCTGGCGGTGTTGGTCTCGTAGTCCAAGAGCAGAAAGGTGCCCGCCGCCTTGGAAGCGCCCAGAAAGTTAAAGGTGGAGGGCAGCTCGAGCAGCGGCTGGCAGGTTTTGGCGTCCAGAATCGCGGCTTTTTGGGTGTCTTTGTCGTAAATGGCGTAGAGAAGGCCGCAGTCCGCGCCGTCGTACTCGACGTAGCGGAAGGAAAAGTCCGTCAGCAGGTTGCCCGAAAGGTCCCCGATGGCCACCACGCTGGTGACATAGTTATTGTCCTCGTTTGGCACGTACCTGCCCAGCGCGACGCGGTCGGAGGAGACGGACTGCAGATACCGGTATTCGCAGGGGTAGACCACCTCCCCCGTGCTGGCGTACACGCCGCTGAACTCCCCGTCGTGCACGATGAGCAGATCCGGCTCCGCCCCTTCCACCACCGCGGCGGGGGTGGAAACGGGGGTGGGCGCGGGCGTCGGGGAGGGCGTGACGGTCTGGGAGGATATCCCTTGCGCGCAGGCGGACAGCAGCAAAAGAACCATGAAGAGCGGCAGAAGTTTTTTCACGGCTGTTCAACTCGTTTCGTATGAATTCATTTCATTGTAGCATATCGCTGTTTAAAAGAAATCACAAATTTATGAACGGCAGCCCAAAAAGTGGAAGCCTCAAACACAAAAGCCCCGAAGGGCTTTTTTCGCTTCTTTGCCGCTCAGCCGATGAGCTCCGCCATCAGCCGCAGGGCGTCCACATAGCCGCTGATGCCCCTTCCCTTGATGGTCGCCGCGCAGGCGGGGCGGATGTAGGAGACCTTGCGGAAGGGTTCCCGGCTGTCCGGGTCGGTCAGGTGCACTTCGATGGCGGGCAGGCCCACGGCTTTTAACGCGTCCAGCAGGGCGACGCTGGTGTGGGTGTAGGCGGCGGGGTTGATGATGATGCCGTCCACCCTGCCGTACGCCCCCTGGATGGCGTCAATCAAGGCGCCCTCGCTGTTGGACTGGAAGAACTCCACCTCCACACCCAGGGCGTCCGCCTCGGCGCGAACGAGGTTCACGAGGTCAAGATAGGTATGCCTGCCGTACAGCTCCGGTTCCCGGATGCCCAGCATGTTGATGTTCGGCCCGTTAATCACCAGTATTTTCACAATAATCCCTCCAGATCCGCGCCGCAACGTCCTCTGTCACAGCGTCGTTCTCCACCGCGGCGTCCCGAAAGCGCGCGTAAAGCGGCATGCGCTCCCGCGCCATCGCGTTCAGGTCCGCCGACTGCGAAAGCGGCCTGCCCTTTCTGGAAAGCAGGCTGACGTCCCGCAAAATGTGGTAAACCCTTCCGTTCTGGCGCAGCGCGGCGCGATTGCGTTCGTCCTTGACCACGCCGCCGCCTGTGGCGATGATTTTGCCGCTCATCGCGCCGTATTTGGCCGTCTGTTCCCGCTCCAGCCTTCGGAACTCCGCTTCCCCGTACCGTTCGAATATTTCGGGGATGGTCATGCCGGCGGCCTGTTCGATCTTTTCGTCGATGTCCACCAGTTCCCTGCCGGTCAGCCCGGCCAGCGCCCTCCCCACGGCGGTCTTGCCGCACCCCGGCATGCCGATGAGGACGATGTTCCCCGTCTCCCTGCGGAGGAGCTTCAGGATGCGTGCGGTTTCGGACTCCGGGATGGCTTTGCAAAAGAACAGCTCCTCCGCCGCGCGCGCCTGCTCCACCAGCATGGGCAACCCGTCCGCATGCGGGATGCCCAGCGCCTCCGCCTGCAAAAGCAGCGCCGTCCTTCTGGGGTTATAAATTAGGTCAAGCACGCCCTCGCAGCGGGGGAAGGCGGACAGGTCTGCCACCGCCTCGCCGTTGCCGGGGAACATGCCCACCGGCGTGGCGTTGACGAGGATTTGCGCGTCTTCGTGGCGGGAAAGGTTGTGGTAGTTGTTTTCCCCGCTTCGGGAGATTGCCACCACCTCCCGCGCGCCGCGGCTTCTTGCCACGTACTGCGCCGTCAGCGACGCGCCGCCGCTGCCGAACACGAGCACCTTTCTTCCCGAAAACTCGATGCCCGCGCGTTTTGCCATGTAAAGAAAGCCCTGGGCGTCGGTATTGTCCCCGTAAAGCCCCTGCTCGGTGCGCACCACGGCATTCACGCTACCGATTTCCCGCGCGCGGGCGGAAAGCGCGTCGCAAAGCGCCATCGCGTCCTTCTTGTAGGGGATGGTGACGTTGACGCCGCCGATGGCGCCGCCGCGGAAAAAGCCCGCCAGTTTCTCCGGTTCCAGCTCGATGAGTTTGTAGTCGGGGTTTCCCAGTTCCCTGTGGATCAGCGGCGACCAGCTGTGGCCCAGTTTTCGGCCGATGAGGCCATAGAGTTTGCCTTCCATGTCACACCACCGCGTAGTTGCCGAGGAAGATGCAGTTCTCGCTGGCGCTTTCCAGCTCCTCCAGCATGGACAGCACGCCCTGCTCCTTCACGGAGGCCTCCAGCTCCACAAAGAACATGTACTCAAAGTGCCGCCCCGTCACCGGGCAGCTCTCCAGCTTGCTCATGTTGATGCCCCGGACTGCCACCTTGGAAAGAAGGCCGTACAGCGCGCCGGGCTTGTCTTCGCAGGGCAGAATCAGGCTGATGCGGTTCGCGCCGGCGTAAATGGCGGGGTCCTTGGCGATGCAGATGAAGCGGGTGTAGTTGTTGTCGCTGTCCTGAATGTCGTCCGAAAGGGAAATCAGGCCGTACAGCGCCGCGCACTGGCGGGCGGCGATGGCCGCGCAGTCGTCCCTGCCCGATTCCGCCACCATTTGCGCGGCGACGGCGGTATTGGCGCAGGGGGTGACCGTCACGCCGCTTCCCAAAGACGCGAGGAACCTGCTGCACTGCCCCAGGGCCTGTTCGTGGGAGTAAATCTGCCGGATGCCCGAAAGCTCTGCGCCGGGATTCGCCAACAGCTCGTGGCGGACAAACAGGTTGGTGGCCCGCACGATGCCAAAGCGCCGTTTCTGCAGCAGCTCGTACACCGCGCGCACCGAGCCGTTGGCGCTGTTTTCGATGGGCAGCACGCCGAATCTGCACAGGCCGGACTCCACGGCGTCAAACACCGCCTCGAAGGTCTTCACGAACATCACGTTGCCCCTGGGCAGGAGCTTTTCGCACGCCGCCTGGGAGTGCGACCCCTCCACGCCCTGGCATGCGACGGTGCCGGCCCGGGGGAACACTTCCTCGCCGCCCATAAGCGCCCGCTCGATCTGGCTCCGGATGCGGGAGGGGCCGCGGAACAGCTCGCCCTGCCGCGCCTTGGAAAGCTCGATCAGGTCGTGGAACAGGTAGTAGGCGTACGGCTCCAGCTCGCCGGACTGCTCCTGCACCTTCGCCAGGATCTCCCGCTCCCGCGCCCTGTTCAGGATGGGCAGGCCGTGCTCCTTCTTATGCTGCGCCACCTGCTCGCAAAGCCGCATCCGGCGGAGGAAGAGCTGCAAAAGCTCCCCGTCGATCCGGTCGATTTCCTCTCTGAGATTCGCAAGGTCCATCATCGCACCTCCAGGAGCAGATCCAGTATCACCAAAGCCGCCACAGCCTCCACCGCAGGCACCGCCCGCACGGCGACGCAGGGGTCGTGCCTGCCGGAAATGACCAGCTCCACCGCGCGCCCTTCCGAAAGGGAAACGCTCTTCTGGGGTTTGGCAATGGAGGGCGTGGGCTTGAAGGCCGCGCGGAACACCAGCGGCATGCCGGTGGTGATGCCGCCCAGCACGCCTCCGCAGTCGTTCTTGTCGGTCACGATGTTTCCAGATTCATCCAGTGTAAAGGGGTCGTTGTTCTCGCTGCCGCGCTTTCTCGCGCTTGCAAACCCCGCGCCGAACTCGACGCCCTTGACGGCGGGGATGCCGAAGACGGCCTGCGCGACGCGGTTTTCCACCCCGTCGAACATGGGCGCGCCCAGTCCGGCGGGAATGCCGACGGCGGCGCATTCCACGATGCCGCCCACCGAGTCCCCCTCCTGCGCCGCCCGCGAAATGGCGGCCTGCATCGCCGCGCCCCGCCCGTCGTCGATGACGGGAAAGGGCTTGCTGGCGATCTTCTCAAACACTTCCCTGCCCGGCAGCAAAGGGAAGGGCACATCCCGCTCGCCTCCGGCTTCCAGCAAATGCGCGCCCGCGAAGACGCCGCGGCGGGCGAGAATCTGCTTCGCGATGCCCCCCGCGATGCAAAGGGGCGCGGTCAGCCTGCCGGAAAAGTGCCCGCCGCCCCGCAAGTCCGCGGCTTTGCCCCATTTTGCGAAGGCCGCGTAGTCCGCGTGGGAGGGGCGGGGAACGTCTTTGAGGTTTTCGTAATCCTGCGAGCGCGCGTCCCCGTTCTCGATGACGGCGCACAGGGGCGCGCCGCAGGTTCTGCCGTTGACCAGGCCGGAAAGGAAAACCGGAACGTCCTCCTCCTGCCGGGGGGTGGTCAGCGTTCCACCCGGCCTTCTCCGCGCCAGAAAGGCGAAAAGCTCTTCCTCGTCCACGGCTTCGCCGGCGGGCAGGCCGTCCACCACCACGCCGACGGCCCTGCCGTGGGACTGGCCGAACACCGTCACCTTGAGGTTTTTCCCGAATTCAGAAGACATCCAAAATCCCTCCCAGTTCAGCGTAGTCCGCGTAAAACGCGGGGTAGGACTTCGCCGCCGCGCCGGCGTCCTCGATGATGACCGGCTTTTCGCAGCCCGCCGCCGCCACCGCCGCCGCCATGGCGATGCGGTGGTCGTGAAAGCTGTGCACCCTGCCGCCGACGGGCTTTTTGCCGCGCACGATGAGGCCGTCGGGCAGTTCTTTCGCTTCCCCGCCCAGGGCGTTGATGAGTTGCGCGGTGGAGGCCAGCCGGTCGCTCTCCTTCAGCCGCAGCCGCGCGGCGTTGACAAAGCGCGTCTCCCCTTTGGCAAAAGCCGCCACCACCGCCAGGACCGGCAGAAGGTCTGGTGTCTCATCGATGTCGATCTCGCAGCCGGTGAGCGAAGAACGCCTGACGGTGACGCTGTTTTCGGATTCGGCCACCTCTGCCCCGAAGCGGCGGAGCAGTTCGACGATGCGCCGGTCCCCCTGGGGCGAGCAAAGATTCAGCCCCGTCACGGCGACTTCCCCGGAAATGGCGCCCGCGCAAAGGAAAAACGCCGCATTGGACCAGTCCCCCTCCACCTTGACCGCTCCCGGCGAGCAAAAGCGCTGACCGCCGGGGACGAAGAAGCCGTTCCCGCTCCGTTCGACCGCTATGCCGAACCTGTTCAGGGCATGCAGGGTGATGTCCACGTACGGGGCGGACTGGAGCGGGGTGGTCAGGTGGATTTCGCTGTCCCCCGCAAGTGCGGGGAGCGCCAGCAACAGCCCCGTGACGAACTGGGAGCTGACGCCGCCCGAAAGCGGGAACCTTCCGCTTTGCAGGCGGCCTGTGACGGTCAGGGGGAGTTTTTCCGCGTCAAAGCGGACGCCGTGGGCGCTAAGCGCCTCGATGAGCGGGGAAAGGGGCCGCTCGGGCAGCCTGCCCCGGCCGGTAAAGCGCGCGCGATCGCACAGCGCCGCCGCCACGGGCAAAAGAAACCGCAGCGTGGAGCCGCTTTCGCCGCAGTCCAGCGCGGGAAAACCGGGGACTTTTTCGATCGGAGAGACCCGAAGACCGCCTTCCGTCCGCTCGACGCCCGCCCCCAGCGCGCGAAGGCAGTTGACGGTGGCGTCGATGTCCTGTGAACTTTGGGAAAGGGCGAGTTCCGTCGGCCCGTCCGAAAGCGCCGCGCAGATGAGCAGCCGGTGCGCGTCGGATTTGGAGGGAATCGCCGGAATCGCCCCGGCAAGGGGCGCGGGTGTGATTTGGATGACCATGCTCACGCCTCCAGTCCCAGCCTGATGACGTGCGAAAGCCGCTCCACGGGCACGGTTTCCAGCGCGCAGTCCCCAATGGCCCTGGGAAACACGAGGGTAATGTTTCCCCCGGCGCGCTTTTTGTCCTTCAGCGCCGCTTTTGCAAGCTCCTCTGCGGAAAAATCCGCCTTCGTGGGAAGGTTGTTATTCTCAAGCGCATTCATGATGCGGCTGGCGGTCTCCCTGCCGCAGTACCCGAGCTTCTCAGCGGCGCGGGCGATGACCGCCATGCCGATGGCCACCGCCTGCCCGTGGGGAATCGCGTAGCCGCTGCACGTTTCCACCGCGTGGCCCACGGTGTGCCCCAGATTCAGCGTTTTGCGAAGGCCGGCCTCGAACTCGTCCTCCGCCACCACTTTGCCCTTGAACGCCACGCAGCGGGCGACGATTTCATCGACGCGTTCCTTGGCCTTGCCCGTTTCCAGAAGGGAAAAGAGCTCCTCCCCCGCCAGCACGCCGGTCTTGATGGCCTCCGCCATGCCGCAGGCGAAGGTTTCCTGCGTTAAGGTGTCAAAACAGTCCGTGTCGCAGATCACCGCGCTGGGCTGGTGGAACACGCCGGCGAGGTTCTTGCCGGCGGCAAGGTCCACCGCGGTCTTCCCGCCTACCGAGGAATCCACCGCCGCCAGCAGGGTGGTGGGCATCTGCACGTACCGCACGCCCCGCAGATAGCACCCCGCGGCAAAGCCCGCCAGATCCCCCGCCACGCCGCCGCCCAGGGCGATGACGCAGTCCGTGCGGGTGATGTGGTTTTCCGCGAGGAACTCCAGTAAAGCCGACAGCGTCGCCATGTTCTTGGAACGCTCGCCCGCGGGGAAGGAAAAGGCGCAGGTTTCATATCCCGCCTTGTGCAGGCTTTCCTCCACGGCGGGAAGGTAGAGCCTGTCAACGCTGCCGTCCGTCACCACCGCGGCGCGGCAGGATCCCAGAACAGCGCGAAGCAGATCGCCGCAGCTGTGGAGAAGGCCGGGGCCGATCAAAACATCATATCTGCTTTTCGTGTCGATGGAAACCCTCTGCATGTCAGTCACCCCCGGCTGCGGCCTTCTTCTCCCTGCCTTCCCGCAAAAGCGCCCGCAGCTTATCCGCGTCCCCCGCCTTTAGGGCGGAAAGGTACTCGTTCAGGCTGCCGATGAGCAGTTCCAACTGGCTGGTGAGATAGTCCGCGTTGCCCAAAAACAGCTCCGTCCACATGTCCTCGTCCAACCGGGCGACGCGGGTCATGTCCCTGAAACTGCCGGCGGAAAAGCCGCGCCGCAGCATGGCCTCCGGCGACTTGACGTAGGCGCTGGAGGTGATGTGCGCCAGCTGCGATGTGTAGGCGATGATGCGGTCGTGCTCCTCGGGCGTGGAAAAGGTCAGCCCCGCGAAGCCCGCGTCCAGAAAGAAGTGCTTCAGCGTTTCCAGCTGAGCAAGGCCGGTGCGCCCGTTGGGGGTGAGAATCATGTAGGCGCCGGTGAAGAGGTCCTCCGTCGAGCTGACAAAGCCGCTCCGCTCCCTGCCCGCCATGGGGTGGCCGCCGACGTAGGTAAAGCCGTGCTCCTTCGCGATGGGCTCGATGTTTTCGCACACCGCGCGCTTGATGCCGCAAAGGTCCACCACGATGGCCTTTTTCGAGAGGATGGCGGCGTTTTTGCGCACCCAGTTCACCGCCGCCGCAGGGCGGATGGCGAGCAGGACGAGGTCGCAGGCGGGAAGGGTCTCCTCCGTCAGCGCGCCGTCGATGGCGCCGCACAGCCGCGCGAGCAGCATGGTTTCGTCGTCGGTGTCCGTGCCGAACACGGTGTGCATCGTGCGGGCTTTGACGCTCTTTGCCATGGAGCCGCCGATCAGCCCCAGGCCCACTATGCCGACATTCATGGTCAATCCTCCGCGTTCTTCAAAAAATCGTGCAGGGCGAACATCTTTTTCGCCAGTTTGTCAAAGGCTTCGGGGCGCAGGGACTGGGGCCCGTCGCAAAGGGCGCAGGCGGGGTCGTTGTGCACCTCGATCAAAAGTCCATCCGCCCCCGCCGCCACGGCGGCCAGTGCCAGCGGCGGCACGAGGTGGGACTTCCCGGTGGCGTGGCTGGGGTCCACGATGACGGGAAGGTGGGTCAGCTGGCGCAGCACCGGCACGGCGGCGACGTCCAGCGTGTTTCGCGTGCAGGTCTCGAAGGTGCGGATGCCCCGCTCACAGAGGATGACGTTCCGGTTGCCCTCCGCCATGACGTACTCCGCGCTCATCAGCCATTCCTCGTAGGTGGAGGAAAGCCCCCGCTTGATCATGACGGGCTTTTCCTGCGCGCCCAGAGCCTTTAACAGGTTGAAGTTCTGCATGTTGCGCGCGCCCACCTGGATGACGTCCACATCGTCGAACAGGTCCAGCTGGGAAAGGTCCATGATTTCGGTGACGATGGGAAGCCCCGTCTCCCTCTTAGCGAGGGACAGAAGGCGGATCCCCTCCGCCCCCAGCCCCTGGAAGGAGTAGGGGGAAGTCCTGGGCTTGAAGGCGCCGCCGCGCAGCATCGTCGCGCCGCTCGCCTTCACCGCCTTTGCCACGGCGAGGACCTGCTCCTCGCTCTCCACCGAGCAGGGGCCGGCCATCACCGTCAGCGTACCGCCGCCGATTCGCGCATTGCCCACCTGGATGACCGTGTCCTCCGGGTGGAACTTGCGGTTGGCGTTCTTGTACGGCTCCTGCACGCGCTTGACGGACTCCACGATGTCCAGCGCGGCGATGAGGTCGATGTCCAGCTTCGAGGTGTCCCCCACCAGGCCGAGTATGGTGTGGGTCATGCCGACGCTGGTGTGGATCTGAATGCCCTTGCTCTGGAGCCAGTTGATCAGGTTTTCCAGCTGCTCCCTGTCCGGATTCTGCTTCAGAATGACGATCATGGTGTTCCCTCCGAAAATGTAAAAAACCGCAGCCGGTTCGGCTGCGGTCGCGATACACGATTCCCCTGAATCACACAACCACGCAAGCGCGTTCAGCCAAACCGAAACAAGCCTTACCCATAAAGTAATAGGTAAAGCCGTAGTAGCGGTATTCGCCTGCGCGCTTGAAGGTCATCTCGGGCTCCTTTGGTTCCGTATTGCACTCAAGATACCACGCAAACTGCCAAATTGCAAGAGAAAAGTTGCACTTTGCGGGCAGTTTTTCCAGCGCCTGCGCCCGTCCAGCTCCACATGAGGAAGAATGCGGTTCCTGAACATTCGCGCGGGAATCTGCGCGAAACAAAGCCCAAAAACCTTCCAGAATCCCGCGTTTTGCGGGCGCTGTGGCTTTGGATTTGTGTTTTTAATTTGCGAATGCTGTCGGTTCTTCGACCTTTGTTTTCCTTTTCGGGCAGGATTTTCGGCATAAAACCGGTTTTCCGTGGCAAGGCTAATCCCATGCCATGGACAATTTCCGGAGGTGCTACATGCAGCCAAACAAGGTCGAGATCTGCGGCGTGGATACTTCCACCCTTCCCACCCTGAAGAAAGATCAGATGGACGCGCTGATGAAGCGGATCAAGGCCGGCGACAAGGCGGCGCGGGAAGAGTTCATTTTCGGCAATCTGCGGCTTGTGCTTTCGGTGATTCAGCGGTTCCAGAACCGCGGCGAGCAGCTGGACGACATTTTTCAGGTCGGCTGCATCGGGCTGCTCAAGGCTGTGGACAACTTCGACCCCGAGAACTACAACGTGCGCTTTTCCACCTACGCCGTCCCGATGATCATGGGCGAAATCCGAAGGTACCTTCGGGACAACAACGCCGTGCGGGTCAGCAGGTCGCTTCGGGACACGGCCTACCGGGCCCTTCAGGCCAGGACCAACCTGATGAACGCCAGCATGCGGGAGCCCACCATGGCGGAGATCGCCCAGGAGCTGGGCATGGAGGAGGACGACGTCTCCTACGCGCTGGACGCCATTCAGGACCCCGTGTCGCTGTTCGAGCCCATCTTCCACGACGGCAGCGACGCCATCTACGTGATGGACCAGGTGCGGGACAGCTCCGAGTCCGAGGACAAGTGGCTGTCGGGCATCGCCATCTCCGAAGGGCTGAGCAAGCTGAACGAGCGGGAGCAGCGCATCCTGCGGATGCGTTTTCTGGACGGACGCACCCAGATGGAGGTGGCTAACGAAATAGGTCTTTCGCAGAGCGAAATGCAGCTTTCCCTCTCCCGGAAGCTGCGCTTCTCCTTCCCCAGGGGGCGGGGCGGGGGGGCGCTTTTCTGCAGGGCCGTGGTGCACGCGGAGCTTTGAAACCATCGCAGACGGATGTGGTGTTGTTTGGCATCCATTGTCCGCTATCGCGCAAAAAACGGACAAATTGCTGCCAATCCCGCGGTTTTACTCATTGTGAAAGCTGCGCATGAATTGACTTGTCCGCACATTTGGTGCTACAATTGACCAATCGTGCAGCGTGCGCGAATCACCACATCAAAAAGGAGGTCTTCTTTCATGGAACGCAGCTTCGCAATGGAAATCCTCGACATCCTGGCACAGGATTCCCGTACCCCTGCGGCAATCATCGCCCAGATGCTCAACACAAGCGAGGAGGCCGTGAAGGCAGAGATCAAGCGCCTGGAAGACGAGAAGATCCTCCTGCGCTATACCACCATCATCGATGAGGAAAAGACCGAGTCCGAGTCCACCATCCACGCCCTGATCGAGGTCAAGGTCACCCCCCAGTACCGCCAGGGATACGACGCCATCGCGGAGCAGATCTCCCGCTATCCGGAGGTTCGCGCATGCTATCTCATGAGCGGCTCCTACGACTTCATGGTGCTGGTGGACGGGCCGAATCTGCGCAGCGTCTCCCAGTTCGTCACCGAAAAGCTGGCGGTGCTCAACGGCGTGGTCAGCACCGGCACGCACTTCGTGTTGCGTAAGTACAAGGACAACCACGTGGTGATGCCCAACGGCAGGGACGACTACAGGCAGGTGGTGACGCCGTGAATTACGACCGCATTATGAACCCGACGGTGGTGGACATCCCGCCCTCCGGCATCCGGAAGTTCTTCGACATCGCCGCCGAAATGAAGGACTGCATCAGTCTGGGCGTGGGCGAGCCGGACTTCGTCACCCCCTGGAACATCCGCGAGGCGGGCATCAAGTCCTTAAAAGACGGCATCACGTGCTACACGTCCAATTCCGGTCTGCTGGAGCTGCGCAGGCTCTGCTGCCGCTACTACAGTGAACGCTTCGGCGTGGAGTACGCCCCGGAGCAGTGCATCATGACCGTGGGGGCCAGCGAGGGCATCGACCTCGCCATGCGCATGCTGATCTCATCGGGGGACGAGGTGCTCATCCCCGAGCCTTCCTATGTTTCCTACATGCCCTGCGTGCGCCTGTCCGGCGGCATTCCCGTGCCCATCCGCGCCACGGCGGAAAACGGCTTCAAGCTGACCGCCGAAACGGTGCGCGCCGCCATCACTCCCCGCACAAAGGCGCTGATTCTGCCCTTTCCCAACAATCCCACCGGCGGCATCATGACGAGGGAGGACCTCGTCGAAATGTCCAAGGCCCTCGAGGGCACGGACATCATCGTCGTCTCGGACGAGATTTACGCCGAGCTGACCTACAGGGGCACCCACTGTGCCTTCGCGTCCATTCCGGGGATGTTTGAGCGCACCGTCACCATCAACGGCTTCTCCAAGGCCTTCGCCATGACGGGCTGGCGCCTAGGGTACGTGATGGCGCCCGAGCCTCTGCTCAAACAGATGCTCAAAATCCACCAGTTCACCATGCTCTGCGCCTCCACCACCAGCCAGATCGCCGCCGTGGAAGCCCTCACCCACGGGTTTGAAACGGATTTTGCGGACGTGCGCGCCATGCGCCGGGAATACAACCGGCGGCGCAACTTCGTCGTCCGCCAGTTCAACGACATGGGCCTTTCCTGCTTCGAACCCCTCGGCGCGTTCTACGCCTTCCCCAGCATTCAGAAGACCGGGCTGGACTCCGAGACCTTCTGCACCCGCCTTTTGATGGAAAAGCGGGTGGCGGTGGTGCCAGGGACGGCCTTCGGCCCTTCGGGCGAGGGCTTCGTGCGCGCCACCTACGCCACGTCCATGGAAAAGCTCATCGAGGCGTGCAGGCGCATCCGCGAGTTCGTGGAGTCGCTGGCCTGAACCTTTTCTCCGCATCAAAAACACCCCGCGAGTTTCGCGGGGTGTTTTTGATGCGCAGGCGGTTTGGCGGCGGACGGCGCCGTTCCTCATCCGCCGATGGTCACAGCGTTTGCCGCAAAAGCGTCCAAAAGCAAAAAACGGGCAAGCAAAGGCCCGTTTTTCATTTGCGTTTCCCTGAGCCGCACAAAATTTACTTGCGCAGGCCAAGTTCGTTCATGATCTTGCGGTAGCGCTCGATGTCCCTCTCCTTGAGGTAGTTCAGAAGGCCGCGACGCTGGCCGACCATCTTGAGCAGACCGCGACGGGAATGATGGTCCTTCTTGTGTTCCTTGAGGTGCTCGTTCAGGTGGTTGATGCGGTAGGTCAAAAGGGCGATCTGCACCTCGGGAGAACCGGTATCCCCCTCGTGAGTGGCGAACTTGGCGATGATTTCGGACTTGTTCATAATGTTCCTCCTTGCTGATGAATCTCCGCATGCTGCGTATGGCGTCGGAGCGTCGCCAAACGAAGCGATGGGATGGGATGCTGGCCGCTTGCCAGCTTGCATATCATACCACAGCCGAAGCCGTTTGTAAACGGCGGACGGGCTATTTCGAGCGGTAGGCAAATAAGGCTTTTTTCGCCGTCTCCACGTCCCTGCCGATCTGCTCGGCCAGCGCCTTCCTGTCCGGAAAGCGGCATTCCGGGCGGATGAACTCGATAAGGCGCACGGTCATCTTCTTGCCGTAAAGCTCCTCGCCGGAGTGGTCGAGCAGGTGCGATTCCACGGTGATGACGGGGTCGGTGCTACTGTCCACCGTGGGGCGTACACCGATGTTGATGACGGCGTCCCTCTCCACGCCGTCGTATTCCGCGGTGGCGGCGTACACGCCAAAGGGCGGCAGGATCTTGCCCGCGGGCAGGATGTTGGCCGTAGGATACCCCAGCGCGTGCCCGATATGCCTTCTGGGCTGCACGACGCCGGTGTAAAACAAGGGGGCGGCGAGCATCTCGTTGGCGCAGGGGATGTCCCCCCGCAGAATGGACGCCCGGATGCGGGTGCTGGACACCGGCTTTCCCCGGAAGATCACCGGGTCGAGAATGCTGACGGCAAAGCCCCTGCGCCCGCCCTCCTTCCGCAAAAAGGCGGCGTTCCCCGCCCTGCCCCTGCCGAAGGAATAGTTGAAGCCCGCCACGACGCCTTTCAGGTCATACTTTTCGGAAAGCATATCCAAAAAGGCTTCCGGCGCGGTGTTGGCGGTTTCCATGGTGAAGGGGACCATGTCCACCACCAGCCCCAGGGATTCGATGAGCTCCCTCTTTTCCTCCGGCAGGGTCAGCACCGGCGGCGGGGCGCGGAACAGGGATTGGGGGTTGTTGGAAAAGGTGTGCGCCACGGGAATGGCGTTCAGTTCTTCGGCCATCCGCCTGGCCTCGGAAAGCAGCTTCCTGTGGCCCATGTGGACGCCGTCAAACATGCCGAGAGCCACGACGGCCCTGATTTTCTGCATTCTGCCATCCTCCGTCATTCGTTGTACAGCATCGTCTTGAGCCGCAGGGCGCTTTCGTCCCATTCCCCCAGGCCGATGAATTTCCCCGCGCAATACACCCTGAGCGGCACCCCCTGCGGCACCGGGAGCAGCAGCGCTTCGCCGGGCACGGGATTGCCGTTTTTCAGCCTTTCGAACCACGCCGGGTCCGCCTCCGCCTTTGGCAGAAAGCCCACCGCCCGGTCCATGGGGGTTAAGAGTGCTTCCGCCCTGCCAAAGGCGGCGTGTTCTTTGAGCTCCGCCATGGTGACGGCGTTTTCGATGGAAAAGCTTCCCGAGCGGGTGCGCAGCAAAAAGGACATGTATGCCGGCGCCGAAAGGGCTTTTCCAATATCCTCGCACAGGGTGCGGACATAGGTCCCCTTGGAACAGCGGATGTCCAGAAGAAAGCTCTGGGGGCCGGTCTGACCGGCCAGCTCCAGCGCGTGGATGGTCACCCTGCGCGCCCGGCCGGTCAGATCTGCCGTCTCGCCTTTTCTGGCCAGCTCGTAGAGCTTTTTGCCCTCCAGCTTGACGGCGGAGTACATGGGCGGCAGCTGAACCTGCTCCCCCAAAAATCCGGGCAGCACGCCCAGAAGCTGTTCTTTGGTGACGCAGGTTTCTGCCCTTTGCACGATTTTGCCGTAGGCGTCCAGCGTGTCCGTGGCGATGCCGAAGGTGATCTCCGCCCGGTACTCCTTTTCCTTTTCCGTCAAATAGGAAAACAGCCTGGTGGCCTTGCCGACGCAAACGGGCAGCACCCCGGCGGCGCCGGGGTCCAGCGTTCCCGCGTGGCCCACGCTTTTTTCACAAAGCAGCCGCCTGACGTCGACCACAGCGTTGCTGCTCGTCATGCCCGGCGGCTTCAGAAGGTTCAACACTCCGTCCAAGCTTATCTGTCCTCTGACAATTGCTGCAGCAGGGCGTCCCTGATCTGCTCCATGGCGCTTTGAAGCGTGCCCGTCACTTTGCAGCCCGCGGCGTTCTTGTGCCCGCCTCCCTCAAACCGCGATGCGATTTGGGAAACGTCCAACGTGGTCTTCGAACGCAGGCTCACCTTGAACACCCCCGGCTCCACCTCCCGCAAAAAGGCGGCGGCCTCCACGGTGTCGATATCCCTAAGGAAGTCCACGGCCCCCTCGCTGTCCGCTTCAGTGGCGCCGACGCGCCGGCAGTCCGAAAGGTCCATGCCCGAAACGGCGATGGCGCCGCCGTCGAAGAGCTGCATGCGCTCGGCGCAGATGCCGATCACCTTCGCCCGCGCCAGGGTGCGCTGGCGGAACAGCGCTTCGGATGCCGCGGCGATGTCAAACCCGGTCTCCAGCATTTCGGCGGCCAGGGCGAATGCCAGCGGCGTCGTGTTCCGGTAGGAGAAGTTGCCGGTGTCCGTGGCGAGGGCGATGTAGGCGGCAAGGCCCATCCTTTCGTCCGGCTGCACGCCCAGCGCGCGGATGAGCGGCCAGATGAGGCAGATGGTGGCGGGCGCGCCCGCATCCACGAGGTTGTATTCGCCGTAGCCGCAGTTCGTCCAGTGATGGTCGATGTTGACGCGCTGCTCCCCGGCGAGGAACTGGGGCAGAAGCGCTCCCAGCCGGCCCTCGTCCCCGCAGTCCACGGCGACGGCGGCATACGGCGGCTCGAACTCCGGCTTGAGCCTGAAACGCTCCTTCAGGGGGAGGATGCGCAAATACCTGGGCACGGGGCAGTCGCAGGCGAGGGAGACAGCCTTTCCGAGCTTTTCCAGCGCCATGGCCAGCGCCGCCGCGGAGCCCAATGTGTCCCCGTCCGGGGCGGTGTGGCTGAAGATGACGACCCGGCTGCTGTCTTTCAGTACTTTTGCGATGTCTTCAATCCTGCTGTTCATCGGCGTTTTCGCCGGATTCCCGGCCGACCCCCAGCTCGTTCAGGACCTTGGAGATCCGAACGCTGTATTCGATGGAGTTATCCAGCACGAACTGCAGCACGGGAATGCGGCGCATGCGAATGCGGCTGTTCAGCTCCTTGGCGATGAAGCCCGCGGCGGCGTTCAGCACGTCCACCGACGAGGCGCGCCGGTCTTCGTCCGCGTCGAAGATGGAGACGTAGACCTTCGCGTATTTCTGGTCCTTGGTAATCTCCACCTTCGCGACGGAGCAAAGCGGGCTCAGTCGCGGGTCCTTGATGGTATCCCGGATCACTTCGCTCAGGGCGCGCTTGAATTCCGCGTTGAGTCTTTCGCTGTGTATGGACATGGCTCACCTCTCGGGGCGGCTCAGCGCTCGATTTCCTCCATGGTGAAGACTTCGAACTGGTCGCCCACTTTGATGTCGTTGAAGTTCGCGAGGCCCACGCCGCACTCGTAGCCCGCGGCCACCTCGCGGACGTCGTCCTTGAAGCGGCGCAGGGAGGCGATCTTGTCCTCGGCGATGACGATGCCGTCCCGCACGACGCGGACCTGGGCCGCGCGGGTGATCTTGCCGTCCTGCACGTAGCAGCCGGCGACGGTACCCACGCCGCTGACCTTGAAGACGTTGCGCACCTCGCACCTGCCGAGGATCACTTCCTTGTACTGCGGCGCGAGCATGCCCTTGAGGGCCTTTTCCACGTCCTCGATGGCGTTGTAGATCACGCGGTAGAGGCGGATGTCCACCTTATCCCGCTCGGCGTTCTCCCTGGCCTTGGCGTCCGGCCGGACGTTGAAGCCGATGATGATGGCGTTGCTGGCCGCGGCGAGCAGCACGTCCGACTCGGTGATGGCGCCCACGCCGCCGTGGATGCAGCGCACGCGCACCTCGTCGTTGGAAAGCTTCTCCAGGGACTGCCTGACGGCCTCCACCGAGCCCTGCACGTCCGCCTTGACGATGATGTTGAGGGTCTTGATCTCGCCTTGGGCGATCTGGCTGAACAGGTCGTCCAAAGAGACCCTCGCCATGGTCTGGATCTGCTGGGCCTTGATCTTGTCCTTGCGCTCCTCAGCCAGCAGCCTGGAGAACTTGTCGCTCTCCACGGCGTTGAGAATGTCGCCCGCGTTGGGCACCTCGTTGAAGCCGAGCACCTCGACGGGCATGCTGGGCAGCGCCTGTTCCACCTTCTGGCCGCGGTCGTTGAGCATGGCGCGCACGCGGCCGTAGGCGGTGCCGGCGATGACGGTGTCCCCCACCTTCAATGTGCCGTTTTGCACCAGCACGGTGGCGACGGGGCCGCGGCCCTTGTCCAGCTTGGCCTCGATGATGATGCCCCTGGCCAGCCTGTCCGGATTGGCCTTGAGCTCTTCCATCTCCGCCACCAGCAAAATCATCTCCAGCAGCCTGTCCAGATTCTGGCCGGTCTTGGCGGAAACGGGGACGCAGATCACGTCGCCGCCCCACTCCTCGGGAAGGAGGCCGTGCTCTGTCAGCTGCTGCATGACGCGGTCGGGGTTGGCGGTGGGCTTGTCGATCTTGTTGATGGCGACGATGATGGGCACCTCCGCCGCCTTGGCGTGGTTGATGGCCTCGACGGTCTGGGGCATGATGCCGTCATCCGCGGCCACCACCAGAATCGCGATGTCCGTCGCCTGGGCGCCGCGGGCGCGCATGGAGGTAAACGCCTCGTGGCCGGGCGTGTCCAGGAAGGTGATGGACTGGCCGTGGATCTCCACGGTGTAGGCGCCGATGTGCTGGGTGATGCCGCCGGCCTCGGTGGCGGTGACCCTGGAGTTGCGGATGGCATCCAGCAGCGAGGTCTTGCCGTGGTCCACGTGGCCCATGATGGTGACCACCGGCGGGCGGGGCTTGAGCTTGTCGGCCTCGTCCTCCACATCCAGCGACTCCTGGAGCACCTCCTCCTGGGTCTTGGCCACCTTGTGCTCGAGGGTGATGCCGTACTCCGCGGCGATGAGCTCGCAGGTGTCGAAATCGATCTCGTTGTTTATGGTGGCCATGATGCCCAGCATAAACAACTTCTTGATGATTTCCGCCACGGGTTTGCCGATGATCTCGGAAAACTCCTTGACGGTAACGGTTTCGGTGGGGATGATCGCATGCTCGATCTTCGGGTAGTCGACCTTGCGCACAGGCTGCTGCTGCTTCTTGGGGCGCTTGCGGGAGCCCATCCGCTCGTCGTCCAGCAGAATCGCAGGCGGCGCCTCCTTGATGGCGGCCTTCTTCGACTTGCCCCTGCGCTCGCTTTCGTAGGACTTCTTGGGAGGCTCGGGCGCGCGCTCCGTGCGTTCGGCGCGCTCCCGGACGGGAGGCGCGGCGACGGCGGGAATGTGGGCGGCAGCGCCGCCGGGGCGGGATGTTGCGCGGGGGCGGGGAGCTTCCGCCGCGCCGTCCCTGGCGGGACGGGCAGCCTGCTGGGCGCGCTCCGGCCGCTGGGGCCTGGCCTGCCTGTCGCCCCTTTCGGGGCGCGCCTGCTGGGCCTTGCCGTCCTTCGCGGCGGCTGGCCTAGCGTCCCTCTGGGGCGCTGTTTGCCTGGGCACGCGTTCCGCCCGCTGGGGCTGGCGCGCCTGCTGGGCGCGCTCCGCCACAGCCGCCCTCGCCGGTTCCGCTTTCGGGACCTCCGGCTCGTCCGGCATGATGTAGGCGGTCATGCGGTCCGCGGCGGCGCTTTCCGCCTGCAGGCGCTTTTCCTCCTTGAGCCTTTCGGCCAGGCTGGCCTCGGCGGCGCGGATCTCCTTGAAGGACGCCGTCACCTGCTCCTGAAAGGCCTTTATGCGCTCCAGCAGAGCCTTGGACTTTTCCTTCAGCTCCCTGGTCGTGGTTTGAATGTTTGTTTTACTCATGCGATCTACCCCCTGTGTTTTGGGCTTCCCCGGCATATGCTCCTTCGACGGCTCTGGCGAAGCTCTCGTCCAGTATGGCGATGAACCTCCTCCCCGGCTTGCCGGTGGCGGCATCAATCGGCTCGCCGGTCAGCAGCAGTGGCACATTGCCGCTCAAGCAGGAATCCCTGAAGCGCTTTTTTGAATTCTCCGAGGCGTCAGACGACACCAGCACCAGCTTCGCCTTGCGCGACCTGATGGCCGTTAGACACGCCGTCTCGCCGAAGGCGCATTTCCCCGCCCTCGCACTCATGCCCAGCATGGTCAGAAAACGATTACTCATTTGGCGGAGCGAGTTCCTCCTTCAGCCGGTCGAAAACCTCCGGGGCGATCTTCTGCTCCAGCGCGCGGTCCAGCGCCCGGGTTTTGATGGCCTTTTCCAGGCAGGCGGGATCGGGGCACACGTAAGCCCCGCGACCAGGCGCTTTTGAGGTCTTGTCGATATTGACTTCCCCTTGCGGGGAGCGCACGACGCGAAGCAGTTCCCGCTTGGGCTTCATCTCGCGGCAACCGACGCACATGCGCATGGGGATTTTGCGCGGTTTCAATCCTTATCCTCCGGCTGTATGATCAAAGGTTAAAATCCAGATCGTCAAAATCCGACTCCAGCTCTTCCGGATAGGGCTCCTCCATCGCCGCGGCGGCCACCGCGGACTGGGACTGGCTCTTGATGTCGATCTTCCATCCGGTGAGCTTGAAGGCTAGGCGCGCGTTCTGCCCCTCCTTGCCGATGGCGAGGGAGAGCTGATTGTCCGGCACGATGACGCGGGCGGCGTGCTCCTCCTCGTTGATCTGCACCGCCAGCACCCTGGCGGGGGACAGTGCGTTCGCGATGAAGGTCGCGGGGTCGGGGCTCCACTCGATGATGTCCACCTTTTCGTTGGCGAGCTCCGCCACGATGCGCTCGATGCGGATGCCCCTCTGGCCGACGCAGGCGCCCACGGGGTCCACCTGCGGGTCGGAGGAGTGCACGGCGATCTTCGTCCTGGAGCCCGCCTCCCTGGCGATGGACTTGATGGTCACGATGCCGGACTGGATTTCCGGCACCTCGAACTCGAACAGCCTCTTGATGAGCCCGGGATGGGTGCGGCTGACCAGCACCTGCGGGCCCTTGCTGGTCTTGAGCACCTCAAGGACATAGACCTTGATCCTGTCCCCCGGCATGAAGGACTCGCCGGGGATGAACTCGGTGGCGTACATGAAGCCCTCCGAGCGGCCGAGCTCGAGGTACACGCCGTTTCGCTCCTCGCGCTGGACGACGGCGGTGAGCACCTCGTTCTCCTTTTCGGAGAGTTCGTCGTAGATCATGCCGCGCTCGGCCTCGCGGATGCGCTGCACCACCACCTGCTTGGCGGACTGCGCCGCGATGCGGCCGAAGTCCTTGGGCGCGATCTGCACCTCCAGAATGTCGCCCGGGCGGTAGTAGGACGCGATCTTCCAGGCCTCGGAAAGCTCGATCTCCTCCGCGGGGTTTTCCACTTCCTCGACCACTTTTTTAATGGAGTACACGGCGATCTCGCCCGTTTCGCCATTGACGGAGACGCGGACGTTTCCGGCGTTGTTGTAGTTCTTCTTGTAAGCGGAAACCAGCGCCGTTTCGATAGCGTCGAGCAATGCGGCCTTGCTGATGCCCTTTTCCTTTTCGAGCATGTCCAGGGCCATGATGAGCTCGGCCTGGGGATTGAACTCTTCAGTCTTTTTCTTCATGTCGGCACTCCATTCAGAATCTCAGGAAGGGCTTCGCGGACGCAATGGACTTGTAGTCAAAGCGCAGCTCGCCCTTGTCGGTCCGTATGGTGATTCCGGAACCGTCCGCGCTCGTGAGGGTTCCGGTCAGTTGCTTTTTTCTGTTCACCGGCGCGTACAGGCCGATGGTGATCTCCGTTCCGATTTTCCGCTCAAAGTCCCGGGGCTTTTTCAGCGGACGGTCCAGTCCCAGGGAGGATACGCTGAGGTAGTACGGCTCGGCGATGGGGTCATCCTCGTCCAGCATCGGGTCCACCGCGCGGCTTACCATCTCGCAGTCGTCAATCGAGACGCCCTTGTCATTATAAATGTAAAGCGTGAGCACGTTGTTACCGTCCTCGATGGCGTACTCCACCTCGCAAAGCTCAAAGCCGAGCCGGTTGACGGGCTCTTCCAGAAGGGAGAACACGCGAGTCTCGATCTGCTTTGCGTTCTGGGGGCGGCCGAAAGTCTTCTGCGATTTTGCCATTTGGCGGGGTGATCCTCCGTTTTTGGGGTATTGTTTCAAAAAAGCATGGTTTTCAAAAGCAAAGAGTGGGTTTTGCCCACTCTTTCCGCCACGCCAGTCTCATAAGCCATCGTCATTATAACACAGCACCAGTTCCCCTGCAACAGGGGATTTGTGTTTTCTCTCAAAACATTCCAAACAGCGAGATCTGGCTGGTTTCCGGCAGGCCGTTCAGGCAGTTGGCGGCCTTGAAAATGTCTATCACCGACTGGCCCACCTTCGCCCGGATCATGATGTCCTCCTGGGTGTGGAAGGGGCCGCCGGCCTCGCGCGCCTCCATGATGGCGCGGGCGGCCTTGTCGCCCAGCCCGCCCAGGGCGTTCAGCGGCGGCAGGAGCTTGGAACCGTCCGGGCCGCGCTTGATGAGGAACTTCGTGGCGTGGGACTCGTTGACGTCGATGGGCAACAGCTCGATGCCCCGAAGGTTCATCTCCAGCACCACTTCCAAAATGGTCTGCAGTTCCTTCTCCTTGGGCTTGGCGTCCTTGCCCTTGGCCTCGATGGCCACGATGCGGCCGGTCACCGCCTTTGCGCCGCCGGAGCAGGCGAGGTAGTCGAACGCGTCGGCGCGCACCGTCAGATACGCGGCATAGAACGCCTCGGGATGGTGCACCTTGTAGTACGCGATGCGGAAGGAGCTCATGACGTACGCCGCGGCGTGGGCCCTGGGGAACATGTACTTGATGAGTTTGCAGGACTGGATGTACCACTCCGGCACGTTCGCCGCCCGCATGGCCTCCTCCATCTCGGGCTTCAAGCCCTTGCCCTTTCGCACGCTCTCCATGGTAGAGAAGGCGAGCTTCTTGTCCACCCCTTTCTGGATGAGGTAGTTCATGATGTCGTCACGGGTACAGACGGCGTCCTTCAGGGTGCAGATGCCCTGTTTGATGAGGTCCTGGGCGTTGCCCGTCCACACGTCGGTGCCGTGGGAAAGGCCGGAAATGCGCACCAGCTCCTCCATGGTGGTGGGGCGGGTCTCCACCAGCATCTGGCGCACGAAGCGGGTGCCGAACTCCGGCACGCCGTAGGTGCCCACGGGGCTTCGCAAATCCTCCGGCGACACGCCCAGCGCTTCGGTGGAACTGAACAGGCTCATGGTGGCGGGGTCGTCCTGGGGAATGTCCCGCGGGTCGAGGCCTGTTTCGTCCTGCAGCATGCGGATGACCGTGGGGTCGTCGTGACCTAGGATATCCAGCTTGACCAGTGTGTCATGCATGGATGAAAAGTCGAAGTGGGTTGTAATGGTGGGGGAGTTCGGGTCGTCCGCCGGGTGCTGCAGGGGGGTGAAGTCGAAAATGTCCCGGTCCTTGGGCAGCACCACGATGCCGCCGGGGTGCTGGCCGGTGGTGCGCTTGACGCCGCAGCAGCCCAGCGCAAGGCGGTTCATCTCCGCCGCGCGCAGCGTCAGGCCGCTCTTTTCGCAGTAGTCCCTGACGAGGCCATAGGCGGTCTTGTCCTGAAAGCACGAGATCGTGCCCGCGCGGAACACGTACCCCTCGCCGAACAGCTCCTCACAGAACTTGTGGGCGACGGCCTGGTACTCGCCGGAGAAGTTGAGGTCGATATCCGGCACCTTGTCCCCCTCAAAGCCCAAAAACGTCTCAAAGGGGATGGTGTAGCCGTCCTTTTTGAGCTTTGTGCCGCAGCGCGGGCAGTCGCGGTCGGGCAGGTCTGCGCCGGTGGTGTACGTTTCGTGGTCCACGTCGAAGTCCGAGAACTTGCACTTCGGGCAGCGGTAGTGCGCCGGCAGGGCGTTGACCTCGGTGATGCCCGCGAGGAACGCCGCCAGCGAAGACCCCACCGAGCCGCGGGAACAGACGAAGTACCCGTCCGAGTTGGACTTAAGCACCAGCTTTCGCGCGATGACGTACAGCACCGAAAAGCCGTATTTGGTGATGGAGCCCAGCTCCCTGTCCAGCCGCTCCTTGACGATGGGCGGCAGCGGGTCGCCGTACAGCTCCCTCGCGCGCTGGTGGGTGGCGCTGATGAGCTCCTCCTCCGCCCCTTCGATGACGGGGGTGGCGGTGTCCTTCGGGAAGGGGGGCATCATTTCGCACCGCTCGGCGATCTCGTTGGGGTACTTGACCACCACTTCCCAGGCGCGCTGCTCGCCGAGGTAGGAAAACTCCGCGAGCATCTCGTCGGTGGTCTTGAAGTAAAGGGGCGCCTGCTCGTCCGCGTCCGCGAACCCCTGGGTTTTCATGACCACGGCGCGGTAGATCGCGTCCTTCTCGTCCAGAAAATGCACGTCCCCGGTGGCGACGCAGGGCTTGCCCAGCTCGATAGCCAGATCGGAAATCCGCCGGTTCAGCTCCCGCAGTTCGTCGCTGTTTTCCACCATGCCCTCGCGCACCATGAAGGCGTTGTTGCCGACGGGCTGGATTTCGAGGTAATCGTAAAAATCCGCGATGCGCCGGACATCCTCTTCCGGTTTTTTGCCCACCAGGGCGCGGAAGAGCTCGCCCGCCTCGCAGGCGCTGCCCAGAATCAGCCCCTCCCTGTGCATCATCAGAAGGCTCTTCGGGATGCACGGGCGGCCGGAGCGCCGGTCGAAATGGTCGAGGTGGGCGTAGGTGACCAGCCGGTACAGGTTGTTCAGCCCCCTGGCGTTTTTCACCAGCAGCACGATGTGGTACCGCGGCATTCTGGACCGCTTTTCCGCCCTGTGGACGGGGAACACGCCGGGAAGGCCGGGCGCTCCGGTGTCGCGATACAGCTCCTTCAGCCGCAAAAACACGTGGGCGGTGGCGGTGGCGTCGCAGGTGGCCCGGTGGTGGTCCTCCAGCGAGACGCCAAAGTGCTTGGTCAGGGTGTCCAGCTTGTGGTTCTTGAGGCCGCGCAGAAGGTACCGCGAGAGGGTCAGCGTGTCCACACAGGGGTTTTCGAAGGGGATGCCCGAAAGCTCGCCGTAGTGGGTGATGAAGCCCACGTCGAAGGGCGCGTTGTGCGCCACCAGAACGGCGCCTTTTGCGAAGGCCTTGAAGGCCGCCAGAGCTTCCTCCACCGGCGGCGCGTCTTTGACCATGTCGGTGGTGATGCCCGTCAGCTGGGTGATCTTCTCCGGCACGGCCATGTGGGGGTTTACAAAGGTGGAAAAGGTGTCCACCACCTCGCCGTTCACCAGCTTGACCGCGCCGATTTCCAGAATCCTGTCCTTGGTCCGTTCCACGCCGGTGGTTTCCAGGTCCACCACCACGAAGGTCTGCTCGAAGGGGATGGGGGCGCAGTCATCCAGAAGATACCCCTCGCAGCCGAAGATGCCCTTGATGCCCGCCTTTTTCGCTTCGTCGTAAAACTCCGGGAAGGACTGCACCACGCCGTGGTCGGTGACCGCGATGGCCGCATGCCCCCATTTTTTCGCCCGCTTCACCGCGTCTTTTGCGGAGAGCAGGCCGTCCTTCATGGACATGTAGGTGTGCAGGTGCAGCTCGACGCGCTTGTTGCCGTTTTTGTCCCCCCTGTCCTCCCGCACGGGGATGCCTTCGACGGCGGCGATGCTCTTGGGCACCACCACCAGCTCGTTGAGGTACTTGTCGATTTCGGTGTGGCCCAGGACGCGCACCCGGTCACCCGCCCTGATGGCAGGCGGAGGCGTGCGCGGCCTGTATTTCGGCCCGTTGGGCAGCTTGACGGTGACGGAGTCGGTGTAGTCGGTGACGTCGAAGGAGAAGGGCTTCTGCCACTTCGCCTCGGGGTCGTAGTCGTCCGCGCGGATGACGTCGCCCTCGATGACCACCTTCGCCATGTCCGGCACCAGGGCGGAAAGGGCTGTCACCTGTCCGCTGACCGCCTGGGTGCCGTAAACCAGCCTTCCGCCGTTTGAAGGTTTGCCGTTTTCCGCAGCGCCGGATCCGCCGCCTTCTTTTCGGTTCTGGCAGGCAGGATTCCTGTCGATCACCGCGTTCACCCTGCCCACGCCCAGGAAAGGCTCGGACAGGACGGCGGAGATGCGCCGCCTGTCCTCCTCCGGGACTTCCTCGTCGCACAGAAAACAGACCGTGATCAATCCCTCCGCCTCGGAGAGCACCGCACGGTCCAGCGTAAGAAGATCGGCAAAGCGTTCGCAGCCGCCCTGCCGCAATAGGGTTCGCCAGTCTTTCATCGGTTCCTCGAGTGTTTATTCGCCCGAAAGTCCTTTCGCCTCGGCGATCAGGGCGTCTATTCCTTCCTCGTAGTCATGGAATGATGCGATTTTCTCGCCTTTTTTGAACAGCACGCAGCCGCCCGGGGAGAAGGCGATGCCCACGTCCGCCTCCCGCGATTCGCCCGGGCCGTTCACCACGCAGCCCATCACCGCGACCTTGATGGGCTTGCCGGTCCTGGGAAGAGCGCTTTTCACCCTTTCGACGTACTGCAGCAAATCCGCCCGGCACCTTCCGCAGGTGGGGCAGGAGACGATCTCGGCGCCTGTTTTGCGCAATCCCGCGGCCTTCAGGATTTCCAGCGCCGCCAGAGGCTCTTGCACCGGGTCGCCGGTGATGGAGACGCGCACCGTGTCCCCGATGCCGTCAAGGAGCAGGGCGCCCACGCCGATGGCGGATTTGAAGAGCGCCTGTTCCCCCGCGCCCGCCTCGGTGACGCCGATGTGCAGGGGGTAGTTCGTCTTTTCGCGCAGGATGCGGTTGGCCTGCACCGTCCGCCTGACGTCCGAAGACTTGACGGACAGCACGATGTCGTAAAACCCCTCTTTTTCCAGCAGCGCCGCGTGGCCGAGGGCGCTTTCCGCCAGGGCCTCGGCGGTGGGGCCGCCGTATTTCATCAGAAGGTCCCGCTCAAGGGACCCCCCGTTCACGCCCACGCGGATGGGCGCGCCGCGATCCTTCGCCGCGGCGGCGAGTTCCTTCACCTTTTTTTCGCCGCCAATGTTGCCGGGGTTGATGCGAAGCTTGTCCACCCCGTTTTCCAGAGCGGCGATGGCCAGGCGGTGGTCGAAGTGCACGTCCGCCACCAGCGGGATGTGGACGCGCCGCTTGATGTCCCGGATGGCTTTTGCGCAGTCCATGTCGTACACCGAGACGCGGACGATCTCGCACCCCGCCTCCTCCAGCCGCAGAATCTGGGCGACGGTGGCGTCCACGTCCGCGGTGTGGGTGTTACACATGGACTGGATGGTCACGGGCGCGCCGCCGCCCATGGGCACGCCGCCCACGAGAACCTGTCTTGCTGCCATGCCGTTACCCTCCGATCAGCCGGCCCACGTCCCCGATGGCCAGATAGAGCACGAAGGCCATCAGCACCCCCAGCCCGATCAGGTGGACGAGGCCCTCCTTTTCCCTGGGGACGGGCTTTTTGAAGACAATCTCGATGAGCAGGAAAATCAGCCGCGCGCCGTCCAGCCCCGGGAAGGGCAGCAGATTGAAGATGCCGAGGTTGAGGCTCAAATAAAGCGTCAGCCGGAAGATGCTCTCCCATCCCGTGCGCACCGCCTCGCCGATGACCGAAATCGTGCCCACCGGCCCCATCACCTGTTCCTGCAGGTTGGGCGTGTTGAAGATGTTGGCGAAGAAGTTGAGAAGGGTCCTCGCGGAATAGCCCAAAAAATCCCCGGCGGTGACCAGCGCCTCGCCCACGGCAAAGCTGCGCCGGTTTTCGTAGTTGATGGTGATGCCGATCTGGTTCTTGCGCCGGGCTTCGTCGTAAAGGTTTTTGGGATGCAGGGCGACGTATTCGCCGCCGCGCTTGACGACGATGTCCACCCCCTTTTCGGGGTCGGCCTTCTGGATTTCGCCCAGGGCGGAAAAGTCGAACACCGCCCGCTTGCCGTTCACGGACACGATCACGTCCCCCGGGCGCATGCCGGCGGCCTCCGCAGGAGAACCTTCGTTCACCGTCTCCACGGTGGCGGCGTAATCCCCGAAGGACAGCAGGGTCACCGTGGCGAGGATGTACGCGAAGGCGATGTTCATCGCCGAGCCGGCGAGAATCACCAGAAAGCGCTTCCAGGCCTTCTGGGCGTTGAAGGACGTGGGGTCCTCCCGCTGGTCCTGCTCATCGCCGTGGAAGCGGCAGAAGCCCCCCAGCGGGAAGGCGCGCAGGCTGTAGAGGATGCCGTTTTTCCTCGTGGAGAGGATGCGCGGTCCGAAGCCCACGGCAAACTCGTCCACGCGGAAGCCCAGCGCCCGGGCGACGCCGTAATGCCCCAGCTCGTGGACGATGATGAGCACGCCGAGGACGACGACCGCTCCGAGAATGGACAATACAACCGTCATCTATCTACCTCGCAATCAGGTTGAAAACGTGTTCCCTGGCGCGGCGGTCCGCGTCCAGGATCTCCTCAAAGGAGTCGGGTTTTTTCGCGGGAATGGCGGATAAAGCGCTTTCGATGGCGGCGGGAATGTCCAAGAATTCCGCCCTGCCCGCGAGGAACGCCTGCACCGCCGCCTCGTTGGCGGCGTTGAACACCGCGGTGGCGGTGCCGCCCGCCTTCAAGGCGTCATACGCCATGCGAAGGGCGGGAAAGCGCCCGGTGTCCGGCAGTTCAAAGCGCAGCGCGGCAAGGTCCGCCGCCGTCAGCCGCCGGACCGGCGAGGGAAGCCTTTTCGGGAAGGTCAGGGCGTACTGGATGGGCAGGCGCATGTCCGGCGAACCCAGCTGGGCTAATAGCGCCCCGTCCACCGTCTCCACAAAGGAGTGGACGATGCTGCCCGGGTGGATGAGCACGTCGATTCTGTCGGCATCGATGCCAAAAAGAAAGTGCGCCTCGATGACCTCAAGGCCCTTGTTCGCCAGCGTGGCGCAGTCTATGGTGATCTTTTTGCCCATGTTCCAGCTCGGGTGGCGCAGGGCCATTTCCACCGTGACGTGCTTGAGCTGCTCTTTGGTGCATTCCCGGAACGGCCCGCCCGAAGCCGTCAGGATGAGGCGGCTGACTTCCTCCTTGCCGGAAAGCCCCTGCATGCACTGGAACAGGGCGGAATGCTCGCTGTCCACCGGAAAAAGCAGTCCGCGGTGTTCGTCCAGCTCCCTTTGGAGCAGTTCGCCGCCGCAGACGATGGACTCCTTGTTCGCCAGCGCCACCCGCTTTTTCGCCTTCAGCGCGGCGCGAAGGGGGAAGATCGCCTTCATGCCGGTGATGGCGATGACCACGGTGTCCACCGCGTCCAGCGTCGCGGCGATGACGTTCGCCTCGTCGCCGTCCCGCGCTGTCAGGGCGGTGAAGTCCGGATGGTACTTTCCGGCCAGGGCGTCAAGCTCTTTCTCGCTGTTGTGGGCCGTCAGCGCCCGGACGCGGAAAAGTTCCGGATGGGCGTCCACCACCTCCAGGGTCTGACGCCCCACCGAGCCGGTGCAGCCCAGAATGGCAAGGTTTTTTATGTCAGACATGTTGTGCGGATATGCTCCTTTGAAAAATCAGCCTCAGGACGGCAGCCGGAAGCTCGCCGCCAGCACGAAGGCGAAATACACCGCGGGCAGGGCGAAGAGCAGACTGTCCAGCCGGTCCAGCAACCCCCCGTGGCCGGGGAAGATGTTGCCGAAGTCCTTGACGCCCATTTCCCGCTTGATGGCGGAGGCCGCAAGGTCCCCGATCTGCCCCAGCACCGAGCACACCGGAGAAAGGGCCAAAAATACCCACAGCGGATAGTCGGTTCTGAGCAGAGGCTGCAGCAAGAACAGCGCAGCGCCGGCCAGCACGCCGCCGAAAAGCCCGCCGACCGCGCCCTCCACCGATTTTTTCGGGCTCAGGGCCGGGCAGAGCTTGCGCTTTCCGAAGGCCATCCCTATAAAATACGCCATCATATCGGTCAGACAGACCACGGCGAGGGTAAAAAGCAGCATCGCCCTGCCGTAGGGCTCGTCCACCGAAAGGGTGAGCGCCATCACGCCGTACAGCGGCATGGGGTACGCCATGGAAAACAGCGACCAGAGCAGCGACCGGGTGGAAACCCTGCCGGACAGGATCCGCACCGCGAAAGCGGCGGAGATCACCAGCACGTACATCGAAAACAGCGCCGAGGCGCCGACGTACCACGCGGCGGGGACCAGCAGCGCCGCGCAGAGATACCCGGGCCACGCCATGGCTTCGTGCCCCTTGGCGCGGATGGCGGCCATCATCTCGTACTGGGAGATCATGGCAAACAGGAACACGGCGCAGAGCTGCACCGCCGTGCTCCCGAAGACGAACACCGCCAGATACAGCAGTGCGATGCCGATGCCGGATAAAACGCGCGTTTTCAATCTTTCCTCCTGCCTGTCGCGGGGGGTTTACAGCCCGCCGAAACGCCTGTGGCGCCGCTGAAACTCGGCCAGCGCGTGCAAGTAAGCGCGTTCGTCAAAATCCGGCCAGTAGGTGTCGGTGAACACCAGCTCGGAATAGGCGGTCTCGAAGGGAAGGAAGTTTGAAAGCCGGTATTCCCCGCTGGTACGGATGACCACGTCCGGGTCGGGCAGGCCGTTGACGTTCAAAGCATCGGCAAACAGCGCCTCATCGATGGCGTCGGGGTCCAGTTCTCCGTTTGCGGCCAGCTGCGCGAGCCGCCTCGCCGCCTGGGCGATGGCCTGCCGCCCGCCGTAGTTGAACGCCAGATTGAGCACCATCTTCTGATTTTGGGCGGTGGCGGCCGCCGCCTTGTCCATCGCGGCGAGCACGGCGTCGCTCAGGCCTTTCCGGGAGCCGATGAAGGCGATGCGCACGCCGTTTTTCGCCAGCTCGGCGAGCTCTTTGTCGAGATACTCGATGAGCAGGCGCATCAGCCCGCCCACCTCCTCGCTGGGGCGCCTCCAGTTTTCCGCCGAAAAGGCGTACACCGTCAGCACGGGGATGTTCAGGTCGCAGGTGGCGGCCACGATGTCGTGCAGCCGCTCGACCCCGGCCCTGTGGCCCATCATGCGCGGCAGGGAGCGCGCCTTTGCCCAGCGGCCGTTGCCGTCCATGATGATGGCGACGTGCTTCGGCAGCGAAGAAAGATCCACCAGATTTGCCGCTTCGGGCACTTTCTCAAACAGGTTCAACGGTTCGCTTTCTCCTTGAAAGGAAACTTCGGCTTTTCGCGTCAGTTCCCGGAATCCCTGGGTTTGACCGCACGGATGCGGCGATGAGGGTGACCTCGTTCCCGTTTCGGCGGATCTGCAGCACGCGGTCCCCGTCCGGGTCCAGTATACCCTTTTTGCTGCTGGTGAACGCAACCTTGCAAACAGCGCCCGCAGCTTGCAGGCGCCGGATTGCTTCGTCTGTTGTATACCCCAGTACGTCGGGTAAGGACAGGTCCTTCATCAGACCTCCATGATCTCCTTTTCCTTGGCCGCGGCGGCGGCGTCGATGTCCTTGATGAAATTGTCCGTCAGTTTCTGGACCTCGTTCTCCAGCTGCTTGCGGTCGTCCTCGGTGATCTCGGAGTTTTTCTCCATCTTCTTGATCTGCTCGTTGGCGTCCCTGCGGATGGAGCGGATGGCGACCTTGCATTCCTCCGCCTTCTTTTTGACGGTCTTGCAGAGCTCCTTGCGGCGCTCCTCCGTCAGCTCCGGGAAGACCAGGCGAATGACCTTGCCGTCGTTGGTGGGGTTGATGCCGAGGTCGGACTTCAGGATGGCCTTTTCAATGTCCTTGATGGCCTTGGTGTCCCACACGCTGATCTGCAGAATCCTGGGTTCGGGAGCGGCGATGTTGCCCAGCTGGTTGATCGGCGTGGGCGTACCGTAATAATCCACGAGGATGCGGTCAAGCACGCGGGGGTTCGCCCTGCCGGCGCGGAGGGCCGCGAACTCATCCCGCATGACGTTCATGGTCTTGGTCATTTTCTCCTTCGCCGTACTGATAACCTCGTTCGCCATGGATAACCTCCTGAATCGCTAGTCATTACGAATATTTTAATGTAGAACCCTCAGGAAAACAAGCCTTTTATGGAAGGCGCCGTCAGCCGCGGATGTAGGTGCCCCTGCAGCGGCCGTCGATGGCGTCGATGAGGTTTTTCGGCTCGGAGAGCTCGAACACGAACACGGGAAGGCCGCCGCCCGGCCTGTCCCTGCACAGGATGACCGAGGCCTGATCCAGCGCTTCCAGCCGCTTGAGGATGACTTCGTCGTAGCTGAGCTCGTCGAAGCGGCGGGCGTCGGGGAACTTTCTGGGGTCCTTGTCGTACACGCCGTCCACCGCCTTGCCGCAGTACAGCATGTCCGCGCCGATTTCCAGGGCGCGCAGGGCCGCGGCGGTGTCCGTCGAGAAGTACGGCCTTCCGGTGCCGGCGGCGAAGATGACGATTTCCCCCGCCTCCAGCCGTTCCACCGCCTCGCGCCTGGTGAAGGGCTCGCAGACCTGCTTCATCTCGATGGCGCTCATGACCGCGGCCTTCGCGCCGATGCGAAGAAGCGCGTCCTTCAGGGCGAGGGCGTTGATCACCGTGGCCAGCATGCCCATGTGGTCCGCGTCCGTGCGGTCCATGCCGCCGGAGGCGCGGCCGCGCATGATGTTCCCGCCGCCCACGACGATGCCCTGCTGCACGCCCCGCGCCGCGATCTCCTTCAGGGCGGCGGCCACGGCGTCGATCTTGTCGTAATCCAGCGTTTTGCCCGGGGCGGAGAGCATCTCCCCGCTCAGTTTAATCAGCACCCGTCTTTTCTGCTCCATCGTATCCTCCGAAATGCCAAAAAATTTCATAAAAAAAGGAACACGAGGCCGTGTTCCTTTTTGCGGTCACTTGCTCATCTGGCCCATGACTTCTTCGACAAAGTTGTCTTCCTTCTTCTGAAGGCCTTCGCCCATCTCGTAGCGGACGAAGCGGCGAATGGAAATCTTCTCGCCGATCTTCGCGATCTTCTCGTTGATGAGATCGGTGATGGTGATGTCCGGATTCTTGACGAAGGGCTGTTCCATCAGGCACACATCCTTGAAGTACTTCTCGATGCGGCCGTCCACCATCTTCTCGATGATGTGCATGGGCTTGGGCTTGGGCTCGTTGAGGGCTTCGGCCGTCAGAATCTCGCGTTCGTGGGCGAGCTCCTTGGGGTCGACTTCCTCGCGGGACACATAGGTGGGCCTTGCGGCGGCGATGTGCATGGCGATGTCGTGCGCCAGCGCCTTGAACTCGTCGGTCTTGGCGACGAAGTCGGTCTCGCAGTTGAGCTCGACCAGCACGCCGATCTTGCCGCCCATGTGGATATAGGATTCGACGATGCCCTCGGCGGCGATGCGGCCCGCTTTCTTCGCGGCCTTCGCCAGGCCCTTTTCGCGCAGCCAGTCAATGGCCTTTTCCATATCGCCATCGCAGGCGACCAGCGCGTTCTTGCAGTCCATCATGCCGCAGCCGGTGCGTTCGCGCAGTTCCTTAACGGCGGAAGCAGAAATTTGCATAGGGGTTTCCTCCTTATGTGTTGACCTTGAAAGAGGGAAGCGAACGACACTGCTTCCCTCTCGTGCTTGCACAGCGGGTTATTCGGCGGCTTCCTGCAGCTCGGCTTCGGGCTCTTCGCCGCCGCCCTGCTCGCCCTGACGGCCTTCGAGGATGGCGTCCGCCATCTTGGAGGTGATCAGCTTGACGGCGCGGATGGCATCGTCGTTGCCGGGGATGACGTAGTCAATCTCGTCGGGATCGCAGTTGGTGTCCACGATGGCGACGATCGGAATGCCCAGGGACCTGGCTTCCATGACGGCGATGTGCTCCTTGCGGGAGTCCACCACGAAAATCGCGCCGGGGAGACGCTTCATCTCGGCGATGCCGCCAAGGTTGGCCTGGAGCTTTTCCTTGATCTTCATCAGCTTGGACACTTCCTTCTTGGGAAGCAGGTCCAGCTTGCCCTCGGCTTCCATCTTTTCGATCTGCTTGAGCTTGTTGATGCGGCTCTGGATGGTCTTGAAGTTGGTCAGCATGCCGCCCAGCCAGCGGTGGTTGACGTAATACATGCCGCAGCGCTCGGCCTCGGCCTGAATGGACTCCTGAGCCTGCTTCTTCGTGCCGACGAACAGCACGGGCGCGCCGGAAGCCGCCACTTCGCGCAGGAAGTTGTACGCCTCATCGATCTTCTTGACGGTCTTCTGAAGGTCGATGATGTAGATGTCGTTGCGCTCGGTGAAGATGTACTCGGCCATCTTCGGGTTCCAGCGGCGGGTCTGGTGACCAAAGTGCACGCCGGCTTCGAGAAGCTGCTTCATGGAAATAACGGACATTGTTTCACCTCATGAAATCGTGTTTTTCTAACCACCTTCCGCTTCATCCCGCCGGGACCCCCGAACGCTCAGGGGAACGCCCGCACAGTCTGCGAAAGTGCGTTATCCGATGTATTCTAACATATGGCTTGCCGGGTTGCAAGGGGATTTATTCCTCTTCCTCGTCCTCTTCCCCGTCCAGCTCGTCCATCAGCTCGAGGAAGCGGTCGAAAGCCTCGTTCAGGAGGATTTCATTGTCGATGGGAACATAGACATCCTTGCCGTTTTCGTCCTGGTCTATACGCAAGAGCAGCACCTCGTCCTCGCCGATGCCCTCCACCTTCTCCATGGGCATCAGGGCGATGATGCGCCGGCCCTCGTAGTCGAAGGTCAGAAGGTGGTCGAAGGTCACTTCCCTGCCGGTTTCGTCGGTGAGTTTGACGGTGCTGATCAGTTCGGTGGTCTGTGCCATCGCGGTTTCCTCCGGATTTTGATTCAAAGCGCGGGCGCACAGCGCAAAATTGGCGCCGGCCGTTCAGCGCAGGCGGTTCTCGCGCTCGAGGTACCCCTGCAGGATGATGACGGCAGCCATCTTGTCGATGACGCCTTTTCGCTTTTTGCGGCTGACGTCCGCCTCCAAAAGCACCCGTTCCGCCGCGGCGGTGGTGAGGCGCTCGTCGAAAAACTCGATATCCCCGTCAAAGTATTTTGCGACGGTGTCGGCGAACTGCCTGGTCTTTTCCGCCTGAGGGCCGTAGGTGCCGTTCATGTTGCGCGGAAGGCCAAAGACAAGGGTGACCGGGGCGTACTTTTTCGCGAGGCCGGCGATGTACTGCGCGTCCGCCTCGTCATCCCCGGTCCTTGTGTAGGTTTCAAGGCCGTTGGCGGTGATCCGCATGGGGTCGCTGACGGCGATGCCGATGCGGACCGAGCCGACGTCCAGCGCCATGGCGCGGCGAAGCCCCGTCACTTCCCCTGCCCGTCCTTCTGGTCCACGTAAAAGCGCACGAACTCCTCCAACAGCTCGTCCCTTTCCACGCGGCGGATAAGATAGCGGGCGTTCTTGTAGCTCGTGATGTAGGTCGGGTCGCCGGAAATGACATAGCCCACGATCTGGTTGATCGGGTCATAGCCTTTTTCCTTCATGGCGGCGTACACCGTCATGATGATCTCCTCGGTGGTGGGGGCGTTCTCCCTTCCGATGGAGAATTGCTGGGTCTGGTCCTTGTCTCTCGTCATGGCTGCCCTCCGCTTTGATAGCAAGTCCATTATACCATTTTTCTGCCACATTTCAATGAAAGGCACGCCCCTTTGCCAAGGATTTACAGCCTGTTCGCATGTGAAGCGCGGGGAATCTTTCCAAAAGACTCCCCGCAACCGTCACCTGATATTCGTCGCCATGTGCCTGATTTTCCGGGCCATCCGCCGGCCGTCCTTGGCGAGCATGCCCGGGTGCATGGATTCCAGCGCCAGCGTGGCGGCCACGGCTCCCGCAATGCTGCCCGCCATCACGCCGATGGCAAACCATCCCTTCATCCTTGAAAACCTCCTTGCGTTTGATAGCGCATCGCGCAAAGTTAGTTTGCCGTACAAAGGGGCAAATTAAGAAGGCAGTTGGATGAAGAAATGGCAAATCGAGGCAAAACCGCCGGTTTCAGTGCTCGCAGGACGCGCAGGACTCGTTGACGGTGATCCCTTCGCCGCCGCCGTTTTTCCTCTGGCGGTAGTTCTCGATGGCGGCCTTGATGGCCTCCTCCGCCAGCACGGAGCAGTGGATCTTCACGGGCGGCAGGCCTTCCAGCGCCTCCACCACGGCTTTATTGGTGAGCTTGAGGGCTTCGTCGATGGACTTGCCCTTGATGAGCTCGGTGGCCATGGAGCTGGTGGCGATGGCCGCGCCGCAACCGAAGGTCTTGAACTTGACGTCGGTGATGATCTCGTTCTCGTCCACCTTGATGTACATGCGCATGATGTCGCCGCACTTGGCGTTGCCCACCTGGCCGACGCCGTCCGCGTCGGGAATTTCTCCGACGTTGCGCGGGTGTTCAAAATGGTCCATCACTTTTTCGGAATACAGCATGAAAGTTGCCTCCAGTAAACGGTTAATGTTCAAAAATCGGGGACATTTCGCGCAGCGTGCGCACGATTCCCGGCAACGTGTCGATGACGTAGTCCACGTCCTCCTCCGTCGTGCCGTCGCCCAGGGTCAGGCGCAGCGAACCGTGGGCGATCTCGTGGGGCAGGCCGATGGCCAGCAGCACGTGGGAGGGGTCGAGGGAGCCGCTGGTGCAGGCCGAGCCGCTGGAGCCCTCGATGCCGGCGAGGTCCAGCCGGAGAAGGAGCGCCTCGCCTTCAATGTACTTGAAGCACATGTTCAGGTTGTTGGGCAGGCGGTGCTCCAGATCGCCGTTGACCCTGCAGTCCGGCACCCGCTCGAGGATGCCCTTCATCAGCCTGTCCCGCAGGGCGGCGATGCGCCTGCTGCTCTCCTCCATGGTGGCTGTCGCCAGCTCGATGGCCTTGCCCATGCCCACGATGCCGGGCAGGTTTTCCGTCCCGGCGCGTTTGCCGCGCTCCTGGGCGCCGCCGTGGATCAGCGAGGGCACCCGCACGCCCTTGCGGGCGTACAGCGCGCCGATGCCCTTGGGGCCGTAGAACTTGTGGGCGGACATGGACAGAAGGTCGATGTTCATCGCCTGCACGTCGATGGGCACGGCACCCACCGCCTGCACCGCATCCGTATGGAACAGAACGCCGTGCTTTTTGCACATCGCGCCAATCTCGGCGATGGGCTCGATGGTGCCGATCTCGTTGTTGGCGAACATGATGGAAACCAGGATGGTGTCCGGGCGGATGGCCGCCTCCACCTGTTCAGGGGTAACGCGGCCGTACTCGTCCACGTCCAGATAGGTGACGGAGACGCCCCGCTGCTTTTCCAGCCATTCGCAGGTGTGCAGAATCGCGTGGTGCTCGATCTTGGTGGTGATGATGTGGCTGCCCTTTTTGGCGTAGCTCTCGGCGATGCCCTTGAGGGCCATATTGTCCGCCTCGGAGCCGCCGCCGGTGAAGTAGATCTCGGCGGGCTGGGCGTTGATGGCCCTGGCCACCTGCTCCCTCGCCCGGTCCACCGCCGAGCGGGCCATCTGGCCGCGGGTGTGGATGGAACTGGGGTTGCCGAACTGGTCTGTGAAATAGGGCAGCATCGCCTCCAGCACCTCCGGCTTGACGTAGGTGGTGGCGGCATGGTCCATATAGATACGGCGTTTGGTCATCGTTCGTGTTCCTCCGGCATTGTATCGGTTTCGGAATTCTGTTCGATCATATTCTCCAGCGTCATGCTCTGCAGCACGCCGTCAATCGCCTGCTGGATCTTGGCGAAAACCGGATGCGACGGGCAGAAACTCGCGTTCTTGCACCCTTCGCCGCCCACGCAGTCCGCGATGGAGGTGGAGCCTTCCAGCGCGTTGAGGATTTCGCCGATGGAGATTTCCGAACTGGGGCGGGCAAGCTCGTATCCCCCCATGGCGCCCCGGCTGCTGACCACAAGGCCGGCGCGCCGGAGCGAGGCGAAGAGCTGTTCGAGGTATGCTTCGGAAATATCCTGCCTTTGGGCGATGGACTTGAGCGACACCGGCCCGTTCTGGTTGATGGCCAGGTCGTACATCGCCCGCAGTCCATATCTGCTGCGGGTTGAAAGCTTCATGGCTCCTCCATTTCCTAGCAAACTACTCTGGTTTCAGACCCACAATATCACTCTGACCATGCGCTGTCAAGTATTTGTACCATTTTTATCGGAATTCGATGCGGCCGGACGGCATGAAAAATCCGGCAGCCAGAGCGACTGCCGGAGGACGGTTTCATCCATGATTTTCCTGGGTTCCTGCCGGCAGGCTTCGTCCCAGAGAAAAAAACGGGAGGACACCGGCAGGAGCAAATGCACGAGGGCGGGCATGGGAAAAGCACTGGTTTTCGGCGTACCCCGAAAGGAAGCGTTCCCGCTCCTTCGCTTTTTGAGGAACTTTTGCCCCGGGCGCAGCACCAGCGCCCAGGCGAGGTCGAACTCCCGCATGCCGGTGCCGGAAATCTCATAGTCCAGCGCGGCGGAAACGCTTCCGCCTTCCCAGAGGACGCTGGCGCAATGGCAGTCGCCGTGGACGAAGCACTCTGAAGCTTCTTTGGGCGGATTTGCGAGAAGGTACGCCTCGGCTTTCTCCAGACCGTGCTTTTGAAAAAGGTGTGGGGTCGGGCATTTCGAAAAACCTTCTCCGGCTTCACCTTGGGCGGGCGAGGTCAAGCCCGTGAAACAGCGCCAGCAGTCTTCCGTACTCAGCCATATAGAAAAGAAACCGAAGATGTTCGTTTTCTCCCATGATCTGAGCAGGCCTTCTGCCGGGCAGTTCTTCAGTCACAAGATACCTCGGCGGGCCTTCGCCATACTCGATCACCCGCGGCGCGAAGGCAACGGGCAGATGTGCAAGGGTTTGCTCCACGTTTTACAGGTCCGCGCCGGACTGGCGCTCTATCTTGGCGCAGGCGCGGCATCGTTCGCCCTTGAAACGTATTCCACGTAAAACACGACGTTCCCGGCGCGGGGACAGCCGGAGACGCGCTCGATGGAAAAGGCTCTAGAAAACAGCGGGAAGGGGTCGACGGTGTCCCGCCAGGGATGCTGATGCATGTCCTCCCCTTCAAAAAACCGGCCCGCTGAAAAGCAGGCCGGCAGCTGCGGTTAGTGTTCCTGATTGACGATGTGGTCCATCCTCGGGCCGAACTTGGGGGATTTTTTAAAGCGCGGCTCCAGCGCCCGAATGACGCCGTAGGCGCCCGCGGCGCAGAGAATGCCGCAAAGCGCGCTCACCCAGTCCGCAGCGCCGAACGCCATGGGGATGCCCACGCCGGCCAGAAGGCCCAAAAGCGGCACGCCGTACATGATCAGCGTCGCTTCCATGAAGGTGGAACTGTTCATGGCGACGGCCACCGTGTCCCCCACCTGGGCGTTCAGGGTGTTCTCCACCACCACCATCATTTTATCCGGTCCGGCCTTGAGGCAGGCCTTGCAGTTTTTGCACATGGCGGTACGGGTAAACTCCACCTTCGCCTTGCCGCCCTCGACCGCGACCACAACTCCCTTTTCGTACATTCTTTTCACCTCCGCGCGCCCGCGTCAGGCGAACGCGCGCTTTCGTTTCCTCACTTATTCCGAAATTTCCAGATAGAGCTCCTTGAGCTGCTTTTCGTCCACGTAGCCGGGAGCGTCCGTCATCGGGCAGGTGGCGTTCTGGATCTTCGGGAAGGCGATGACGTCGCGGATGGACTGGGCGTCGGACAGCAGCATCACCAGCCGGTCCAGGCCGAACGCCAGCCCGCCGTGGGGCGGCGTGCCGTACTTGAAGGCGTTGAGCAGGAAGGAGAAGCTCTCCTGCGCGCGCTCGGGCGTGAAGCCCAGCGCGGCGAACATGCGCTTCTGGATTTCCGGGTCGTGGATGCGGATGGAGCCGCCGCCGATCTCGTTGCCGTTGAGCACGATGTCGTACGCCTTGGCGCGCACCCTGCCCGGGTCGGTCTCAAGCAAAGGCAGGTCTTCTTCCTTCGGCATGGTGAAGGGATGGTGTTTGGCGACGTAGCGGTGCTCCTCCTCGCTGTACTCGAACTGGGGGAAGTCCGTCACCCACAGAAGGTCGTAGCGGGTCTTGTCGATGAGGTTGAAGCGCTCGCCGAGCTTGAGGCGCAGCGCGCCCAGCGCGGCGTAGACCACGTCGTTCTTGGCGTCCGCCACGAAGAACAGCGTGTCGTTGGGCTCCGCCTTGCAGCGCTCGAGGATGGCCTTCACCTGCTCGTCCGTCATGAACTTGGTGATGGCGGACTTGATCTCGCCCTCCTTGGTGTAGCTGATCCACGCGAGGCCCTTGGCGCGGTACTGCTTGACGAATTCGCCGTAGGAGTCGATCTCCCTTCTGGGAAGCTTATCCACCGAGTCCTTGCAGTTGATGACGCGCACGCTGCCGCCGGCTTCCACAGCGCTTTTGAACACGTTGAAGTCGATGGTTCTTGCGATGTCCGAAATGTCCACCAATTCAAGGCCGAAGCGGGTGTCCGGCTTGTCGGAGCCGAAGCGGTCCATGGCCTCCTGCCAGGTGAGCCTTGGCAGGGGCAGCTGCAGCTCGATGCCCATGACCTCCTTGAACAGCCGCGCGAGGAAGCCCTCGTTGACGGCCATGACGTCCTCCTCGTCCACAAAGCTCATTTCAAGGTCGAGCTGGGTGAACTCCGGCTGGCGGTCGGCGCGCAGGTCCTCGTCGCGCCAGCAGCGCGCCACCTGGAAGTACCGGTCGAAGCCCGCCACCATCAGGATCTGCTTGTAAAGCTGGGGCGACTGGGGCAGGGCGTAGAACTTGCCCTTGTGGATGCGGCTGGGAATGAGGTAGTCCCGCGCGCCTTCGGGGGTGGACTTGCCCAGCGTGGGGGTCTCGATTTCGATGAAGCCGTTCTCGTCGAAATAGTCCCGCGCCAGCTTGACGATCTTGTGGCGCAGCATGAGGCGCTTCTGCATCACCGGGCGGCGCAGGTCAAGGTAGCGGTACTTGTAGCGGATGTTCTCGCCCACCTTGACGTCGTCGTCGATTTCAAAGGGCGGGGTTTCCGCCTTGCTGATGATGTCGAACTCCTCCACCCGCACCTCGATGGTGCCAGTGGGAAGGTCGGGGTTGACGGTCTCGTCGTCCCTTCTGACCAGCGTGCCGGAAATCGCCAGCACGTACTCGCTGCGGATGGTCTCCGCGCGGCGGAAGGCCTCCTCGGGCAGCTTTCCAGCGTCGAACACGGCCTGCATGATGCCGGTCCTGTCCCGAAGGTCCACGAAAATCAGCGCGCCGAGGTCCCGGCGCTTGTTCACCCAGCCCATCAGGGTCACTTTCTGGCCGATGTCGGCCTCCGTCGGCTGGGCGCAATAGTGGGTGCGCTTGAATGTTGCGGGCATTGCTTCGCTCTCCTTGCAATATGGTAAAGGTTGCTTATCTGTCCATCCTTATGGCGTCCGCCAGCTCTGCGGCTTCGACTTCGCGCTCCTCGCCGCTTCTCATGTCCTTGAGCTTGACGACGCCTTTCGCCAGCTCGTCGTCCCCGATGACGACGGTGTACGCCGCGCCGAGTTTGTCGGCGTACTTGAACTGGGCTTTCATGCTGCGGCGGGCGTGGTCCACCTCCGCCCTGACGCCCTTACTGCGCAGCGCGCCGCACAGGGCCACGGCCTGGGTCTTCGCCGCTTCGCCGTAGGTGCAGAAGAACACGTCGCAAAGGGCGGGTCTGGGGATTTCGACGCCCTGGTTTTCCATGACCAGCAGCAGCCGCTCCATGCCCATGCCGAACCCCACGCCGGCCATGGGCGGGCCGCCGATTTCCTCCACCAGTTTGTCATACCTGCCGCCGCCGCACACCGTGCCCTGGCTGCCTGCGTGGGTGGAGACGATCTCGAACACCGTCTTGGTGTAGTAGTCAAGGCCCCGGACGATCTTGGGGTTGACGGCATACTCGATGCCCAGCGCGGTGAGGTAGCGCTTGAGGTCGGTGAAGTGCTGGGCGCAGTCGTCGCAAAGCGTGTCCAGCATGGAGGGAGCGTCCTTCGCGATGGCGACGCAGGTCTCGTTCTTGCAGTCCAGCAGCCTGAGGGGGTTCTGCTCAAAGCGCCTCTTGCAGTCGTCGCACATTTTGTCAAGGTGCGGCGCGAAGTACGCCTTCAGGCGTTTGGTGTATTCCGGCCGGCAGTGCTCGCAGCCGATGGAGTTGATGTTCAGCACGAGCTCTTTCACGCCCAGCTTGCGGAACACCGTCATGGCAAGGGCGATGATTTCGGCGTCCGCCGAGGCGTCCGGCGCGCCGAACACCTCCACGCCGAACTGGTGGTGCTCCCTGAGCCTTCCCGCCTGGGGCCGCTCGTAGCGGAACACCGGGCAGTAGAGGTAAAACATTTTGGTGGGCTGGGCGTCGGCGTAGATCCTGTCCTCAATGAAGGCGCGCACCACGCCGGCGGTGCCCTCGGGCTTCAGCGTGATGGAGCGGTTGCCCTTGTCCGTAAAGGTGTACATTTCCTTCTGGACGATGTCCGTCGTCTGCCCCACGCCGCGAAGGAACAGCTCGGTGTGCTCAAAGGCGGGGGTGCGGATCTCGCGAAAGCCGAACACGTCGCACACTTCGCGCATCACGGACTCGATATGCCGCCACTTGTAGCTCTCGGCGGGGGTAACGTCCTTGGTGCCCTTGGGGGCGGTGGTGATGAGGGCCATGGCTCTTCCTCTTTCGTCTTGAAATGGGGTCGCGCGCTGGCTGCCGGTTTTTGCAGCGCGCGCGGTGGTTTTTTGTTGATGCTGCGGGCGGCGGAAGGGATAAAAAAGCAGGCCGTCCGTCCATTCAGGGACGGAAGGCCCGCGGTGCCACCCTGTTTGAACGCGCCCGTACTCAAATCGCGCGTTCCGCTCAAGCCGTTAACGCTGGCAAAGCGTCGACGCCTAGTGGGTCACAAGGTGTGCCGTTCAGCGCCGCGGCTCCCGGTCGTTCGTTCGCCGTTCCTCGCAAGCGGACTTCCAGCCAATGGTCCGCCTCTCTTGGTACGGGTGCTACGGTTACTCTTTCCGTTCACAGCCGTTGTCGTTCATTCTGTTCCAAAGCCCCTTCCGGCATCCGCGAAATAGAGGCCAGGGGCCATTCCCTGTTTTCGGCATTTTCGCCGGAAAAACCGGCGATAACGCCCCGAATACAGGATTTTTCAAGTCTCCCTGCGTTATACTTCGTTATTCTACAATCGAATATCCGTCTTGTCAACCGTTGGGCTTGCCGAACTTTCCGCCCTTTGCGCCCTTGGCGCCCAGGCCGGTTTTCTTGAGAATGTCCGACTCGAAGGCGTAGTTGGAGCAGGCCTTTTCGCGATGCGCCAGCTCGGCGCAGGCGATGAGCTTGTCGATCAGCTCGGAATAGGGAATGCCCAGCGGCTCCCACAGATAGAAGGCGAAGGAACCGGGGATGGTGTTGATCTCGTTGGCGTAGAGCTGGTCGTTCTTCGTGTCGTACAAAAAGTCGATGCGCACCACGCCCTTGCAGTCCAGCGCTTTGAAGATTTTGACCGAAAGGTCCTGCACCTTCTTTGTGAGTTCCTCCGAAATGGGGGCGGGAATCAGGCGATTCAGGGACGCCATGCCGGAGCTGGCCGTGCCCGGCTTGCCGCCGCCGCTCAGGTACTTGGCGGAAAAGTCCAACAGCTCCCCCCAGCTGATGGGCTGCTCGCACACGGACGCCGTCACGTCCCCGCCAAAACCCACGCAGGAACAGTTGATCTCGATGTTGTCCACCACCGCCTGCTCGGCGATGATCCTGCGGTCGTAGGCCGCCGCCACCGTCACCGCGAAGAAGAGCTTTTCGCGGTTGTCCGCCCGGCTGATGCCGATGGAGCTGCCGAGGTTGGCGGGCTTGATGAACATCGGGTAGCCCACTTCCGCTTCCAGCCGGTTTGCCACGGCGTCGGGATCCTTCTCCCACTCGTCCCGGTTGAAGACCACGCCGTCCACCACCGGCACGCCGGCGCCGCGGAAGGCGCACTTCATCACGTACTTGTCCATGCCGGCGGCGGAGCCCACCACGCCGCAGCTGGTGTAGGGAATGTCCGCCAGTTCCAAAAGGCCCTGGACGGTGCCGTCCTCGCCGTGCAGGCCGTGCAGCGCGGGGATGACCACGTCCACCGGGATGTGTTCCTGCTTCGCCCTGCCGAAAAGCCCGCCGGATTCGGGGCAGGTCAAAAGCCCCTTCGTGCCCGGCACCGGCGGCAGGCAGACGCGCTTGATGCCCTTCGCATTCTTGTCAAACTCGCGGACGAAGGCGATGTCAGCAAGCTTTTCTCCCGTGTACCACTCGCCGTCCTTCGCGATGTAGACGGGAATCACGTTGTATTTTTCCTTGTCGATGTTCTCGATCAGCTGGATGCCCGTGACGATGGAAACGTCGTGCTCCACCGACCGGCTGCCAAACAGCACCGCAACATTCTTTTTCATGATGCCCTTCCCTTTCCGTCGGTCACTCCGTGTAATTGTCCGGCAGGTCGTTTTCGAAGATCACCACGTCGCCCGGCTGGGTGAGGTGCCCCAGCACCTCCGTCGCCTGGGCAAGGGTGTGGACTGTGAAGATGCTCTCCTGCGGGAAGCCCGCGTTCAGAAGGCCACGTCTGATGGGCGCCGTGCGCTTTTCGCCCACGAGGATGGCGAAGTCCGCGGAAACGGCGATGTCCCTGCCGAAGGCCTCATTCAGCGCCTCCTCCTCCTCGCCCAGCTCCACCATGCCGGGGGTGACGACGATCTTCCTGCCCGGGAAGGAGCGGATGACCTCCATCGCCACCTTTGCGCCCTCGGGGTTGGAATTGAAGGCGTCGTTGATGACGGTGACGGGGCCGGGGATGAGCTGCAGCCGGTATTCCACGGGCTGAAGCCTTGAAACCGCCTCCGCGATCTGCTCCATGGAAACGCCGAGGTATTTCGCCACCGCGGCGCAGCCCGTGATGTTCACGATGTTGTGCCGCCCGAGAAGCGGCGTGGTGCATTCCACCGCCTCGCCGGAGCTGCTCAGAAGCGTGAAGGTGGAACCCTTGGGCCCGGCGGATACGCGCACGGCGCGCATGGTGAGGTCGTCCCCCTCGGTGCCGAACAGGAACTTCTTTTTCAGCGGGCAGCGGGCGTACATGGCGCGGCAGAGCTCGTTGTCCCCGTTGAAGAAGGCCGCGCCGTCGGTCGGCAGGGAGGCGATGAGCTCGTACTTGGTGTTCACGATGTTCTCAAGGGAGCCAAAAGTTTCCAGGTGCTGCTTGCCCACGGAGGTGATCAGCCCGATGCCGGGCCGCACCAGCTCGCAAAGCTCCTCGATGTCCCCCACGTAGCGCGCGCCCATCTCCGCCACGAACACCTCGTGGTCGGGTTCGAGCTGTTCGCGTACCACCCGGGTGAGGCCCATGGGGGTGTTGTAGCTGTGGGGCGGGACGAGGGTTTTGTACTTTTCCGAAAGCATGGCGCCCAGGATGAACTTGGTGCTGGTCTTGCCGTAGCTTCCGGTGATGCCCACGCGCACAAGGTCCGGCCGCGCGGCGAGCTTTTTCTTGGCGTCGTTGAAGTAGTGGCGCTTGATGCCGTTTTCCACAGGCAGCATGACGACGTTCGCCAGCGCCACAAGGTAGGGCAAAAGCAATGCCGGCAGGTACATTCCCGCGCGCAGCAGCAGATACTGCGCCGGCGTGACGATGCCGTAGGTCCTGACGACCAGCGAATACCCGCACACGGGGATGCACAGCACCACGAGGGCGGTCAGAAGGCGCTTGGCCCGCGCCGTCATGGCGAGGGGCTTTTTTCTGGGCTGGCGCTTCCACGTAAACGCCACAAAGAGCACCAGCCCGGCATACAGCAGCCGGACCACCGCCCTGCCCAGCAAAAAGGTGTCCAGGGGCAGCCTTTCCCCCATGGAGCGGGAGACGAAGAGCAGCGCGCCGTCCAGCAGCAGGCAGATCAGAAACACGAGCATCAAGGGCAGCTGGTCCTTGAAGCCGTGCTTTTTGACCCATTTGAGGTACATGGGGGTCTGGTAGCTCTCCAGCTGCAGCATATGCATGAAGCGCAGCCCCGCCACCGCAGCGGCGGCGACGGAAAGAACGAGCGCCAGATAATCGATTTGATCCAGAAATGCCGTCAAGACGCGCCCTCCAGAAAGTACTTGCACACCGCGCAAAAGCGCGGGAACTGTTCGAGAAATGCGTAATGCCCCGCCCCTTCGAAGATGACCAGCGCGGAATCGGGGATTTCGCGCTCCATGGTTTTGCCGAAGGAAAGGGGGGTCTCGGTGTCCTCGCTGCCCCAGACCAGCAGCGTCTCCGACCGGATGCGCTTCAGCCTGTCCAACAGGTTCTGGTTCACCACCCGGACGAAGGTGCCCTTCATGTTGTCCGAAAGGGCGCGGTAGTCCGCGGAGCCGGCGTTCTTCTGCCGCTCGGAGATGCGGAAAAGCCTGTCCAGAAAGCTCACTTTCGCGAGGCGCTTGCCCAGCTTGTAGGCATAGACCTTCGCGTAATACCTGAGCGTCCGTCTGGGGATCAGGCCGGCGGCGCCGGTCAGAAGCAGCTTTCCGAACAGCTCCGGCCATTCCGAGGCCATGAAAATCGCCACCCGGCAGCCGAAGGAATGGGCGATGACGTGGCAGGGCGCGATGCCCAGATGTTCGATCAGCTTTTTCGTCAGATGCGCGTATTCGGTGACGGACCAGGGTTCACGCGGCTCATCCGTTTCGCCGTGCCCCGGAAAGTCGATGGACACCGCCCTGTATCCGCTGGCAAGAAAGTTCGCCAGCGGCTCCATGGTCTTTGTGGAGCAGCCCCAGCCGTGCAGAAGGAGCACCGGAACGCCCTCGCCCGCGATTTCGTAGTGGACGCGAATGCCGTCAATGTCCGCATACATGGCGTCCGTCCTCCTTCATCTGAACCCGTTCGGACCGGAGAAACCGGCCGGTTCCGGGCGCGCCCCGCCGCCTTCCTTCCGGAACTTGCCCTCGTGGAACCTGCGGCGCCGCCGCGCGCTTTGCCTAACATTATATGCGATGCAAACGCCGTTACGCAAGTTGCGTCACCCGTCCCAGCGCGCCCAGTAGATGCAGGCGTCCTCCCGGTCGTCCGGATAGTACCCCGGCCGGACGCCCGCGCAGGAAAACCCGCACTTTTCATACAGCGCCCGCGCGGGGGCGTTGCTGACGCGCACCTCGAGGGTCATGGAGGTGACGCCCAGCGATTTTGCCAGCCCCATCAGGCTGCGCATGAGCAGTTCGCCGTAGCCCTGACGTCTGAACTTGCGGCTGGTGGCGATGTTGGTGATATGCCCCTCGTCCAGGATGTGCCAGAACCCGCCGTAGGCCGCGATCTCCCCCTCCACCTCCACCACGAGGTAATGGGAAAGGGGATTGGTGCACTCGGCCTCCATCTCGTCGTACGACCAGGGCACGGAAAAGCTGTCCCGCTCGATGGCCATCACCGCGGGAAGGTCCTTTTCCGTCATGGGGCGCAGGATTGCCCTGCTCACGTCGCACTCCCCCTTACGCGCTTTTGCTCCGCCTGGGGCGCGCGCAGATACAGCGGCAGCGCGGAAGGCGCGCTTTCGCCGCGCGCAAGGCGCAGCGCGGCCAGCGCCGCGATCGCCCCCGCCCGGGGCCGGTCGAGATGCGCCGGCGCGAACGCAGCCTCGGGGGAAAAAGCCCGTATCAGCTCCCTGTGGGCCGCCGCCCCGTCACCCATAAACACCATTCGGCGCCCTTTGGGCAGTTCACTCAAAAAGTCCCGAATGCTGCCGGCAAAATGATCGCCCGCGCGGACGGGTTCGCCGGAGCGCACGTCAAAACAGGCGGCGTACACCTGCTCGCCGCGGGCGTCGATGACGGGCACGGCCAGCCCCTCAAAAAAGGGAAAGCAAAAGGCCATGGTCTCCAGCGCGTCCACGGGGACGACGGGGATGCTCAGCGCGTCCGCCATGCCGTTGGCGGCGCTGACGCCGATGCGCACGCCGGTGAAGGACCCCGGGCCGATGTCCACGGCGACGGCGTCCAGTTCGGCGCAGGGGATTTCCGCCATGTTCAGCACCCGCTCCACCATGGGCATGATGATCTCCGAATGGGTGAGCCTGTGGTCGAGGTAGCTCTCCGCCGCCAGTTTGCCGTCCCGCAGCGCCGCGGCGCCGGCGACGGAGGAACTGGTCTCAATTGACAAGATATTCACGCGCACCCTCCTTTATGGCAGCGGCCGCCCCGTCCGTCAGGCCGGACAGGGCAATTTTCCTCGGCTCGTCGCCGCTGCCCTCGATGCTGACCGAGATGTGCCGCTTTGGAATGGCGCCGGCGACGCGCTCCGGCCACTCCAGAAGCACCACGCCGGGGCGGGAGACGTACTCCTCCCAGCCGATGTCAAAGAGCTCTTCCTCGCCGCGCAGGCGGTAGGCGTCAAAATGGAACACCGGCGGGCGGGTGCCGTACTCCTTCACGATGGTGAAGGTGGGGCTTGCGCACTCGTCGCTCCCCAATTCGGATACGACGCCGCGGCAGAAGGCGGTCTTGCCCGCGCCGAGACCGCCATACAGGGCGACGAAGTCCCCAGCCTTCAAAACTCTTGCAAAGGCTCTGCCGATGCGCTCGGTGTCGCCTTCGGAACGGGAAAGAAAGCGCAGTTCGTTCATTGGGCAAGACCGTACTTTTCGTAAAATTCCTTCTTGAAGTCCAAAAGCCTGTCGTTTTTGATGGCTTCCCGCATCTGCTCCATCAGCCGCAGCGAGAAGCGCAGGTTGTGGATGGTCAAAAGCCTTGCGGCGAGGATCTCCTCCGCCTTGATGAGGTGGCGGATGTAGGCGCGGGTGAAGTTCTTGCAGGCGTAGCAGTCGCAGTCCGGGTCCACGGGGGTGAAATCCCGTTCAAAGGTGGCGTTGCGGATGGTCAGCGGCCCGCGGCTGGTCAGCGCCTGACCGTTTCGGGCGATGCGGGTCTGCAGCACGCAGTCGAACATATCCACCCCGCGGAGCACCCCTTCAAACAGGCAGTCCGGCGAGCCCACGCCCATCAGGTAGCGGGGCTTGTTTTTGGGAAGGATGTCGTTGACGACCTCCAGCATTTCGTACATCACTATCTTCGGCTCGCCCACGGACAGGCCGCCGATGGCGTTGCCGATGAAGTCCATGTCCGCAATCGCCCTGGCGCTTTTCGCGCGAAGGTCGGCAAACGTCCCGCCCTGCACGATGCCGAACAGCGCCTGGTCCTGCCGCAGCTGGGACTTCTGGCACCGCTTCGCCCAGCGGTGGGTGCGGTGCATGGAGCGCTCGGTGTAGGCCCTGTCCGCAGGATAAGGCACGCACTCGTCAAAGGCCATGATGATGTCCGCCCCCAGCGCCGCCTCGATCTCCATCACCCGCTCGGGGGTGAAGAGGTGTTTGCTTCCGTCCAGATGGGAGCGGAACTCCACGCCCTCCTCGGTGATCTTGCGAAGGTCCCCCAAAGAAAACACCTGAAAGCCGCCGGAGTCGGTGAGAATCGGGCCGTCCCACCCCATGAACTTGTGCAGGCCGCCGGCCTCTTTCACCAGCTCGTGCCCGGGGCGCAGATACAGGTGGTAGGTATTGGACAGCAGAATCTGGGTCCTGATTTCGCGAAGCTCCCGGGGGGACATCGCCTTGACCGTCGCCTGGGTGCCCACGGGCATGTAGCAGGGCGTTTCAATGACGCCGTGGGGCGTGGTCAGCCTGCCCAGGCGGGCGCCGGACTGGGCGCACTCGTGCAGAATCTCGAACTTGAAGTAGGGGTTCATCCGGACTCCTCTGTTTTCCATGGTTTTCAATACGGCAAAAACGGCGATACGCCAGCATCCAACGCGCACCGCCTCTTCAAACATTATCATTATAAGGTATTGCGGCAAAAAGTCAAACGCTTCCCGCTCCTTGCCGCCCTTTTTGGCCAAAAATCCCGCATTCCAGCGTCTGCATATCTTGCGCAGTCCTGCCAAGAATAATATAATGAGGACAAGTTAGTTCTTCTTAACTTCCCCGGGCGCCTCGGGAAACCCGGCGCGCCCGAAAAGCGCAAAAAACGGCAGATGCCAACAGCCAGAATGCAAAGGAGCGTGCGGCAATGGAACATATCGCGATTGAAAAAATCAAGGCAAGGGAGATCATGGACTCCCGCGGCAACCCCACCGTGGAGGTGGACGTCATCCTCGAAACGGGGGACATGGGCCGGGCGGCGGTGCCCTCCGGCGCGTCCACCGGCGCGTTTGAGGCCATCGAGCTGCGGGACGGCGACAAGTCCCGCTACGGCGGCAAGGGCGTTTTGAAGGCCGTCTCCAACGTGAACGACTACCTCGGACCGGAACTGGTGGGCATGAACGTGTTCGACCAGGCGGCGCTGGATCGCCGCATGATCGAGCTGGACGGCACGGACAACAAGGCAAAGCTGGGCGCCAACGCCATTTTGGGCGTGTCGCTCGCCGCGGCGAAGGCCGCCGCCAACTGCCTGGGCATGGGGCTTTACCGCTATCTCGGCGGCGTGAACGCCGTGACGCTGCCCGTGCCCATGATGAACATCATCAACGGCGGCAGGCACGCGGACAACGTCATCAATCTGCAGGAGTTCATGATCATGCCCACCGGCGCCAGGAGCTTTCACGAGGCGCTGGCCTCCTGCGCGGACGTGTACCGCGTGCTGAAAAAGCTCCTGTCCAGCCAGGGATACTCCACCGCCGTGGGCGACGAGGGCGGCTTCGCCCCCAACCTCAAGAGCGACGAGGAGGCCCTGCAGCTGCTCACCGACGCCATCGACAAGGCGGGCTACGTTCCCGGGCAGGACTTCCACATCGCCATGGACCCCGCTTCCACCGAGCTGTATGACGCCGCGAAGGAGGCCGGCCACGAGGGCAAGTACCTGTTCTGGAAGACCGGCACCCTCAAGTCCCGCGAGGAAATGGTGGACTTCTGGGAGATGCTACTCAAGAAGTACCCCATCATCTCGCTGGAGGACGGCCTTGCCGAGGAGGACTGGGAAGGCTGGAAACTGCTCACCGACCGTCTCGGCAAGCGGCTGCAGCTGGTGGGCGACGACCTGTTCGTCACCAACTCCAAGCGCCTGAAAAAGGGCATCGACCTCGGCGTCGCCAACTCCATCCTCATCAAGGTGAACCAGATCGGCTCTTTGACCGAGACGCTGGAGGCCATCGCCCTGGCGGGCAGCCGCGGGTACACCTCCGTCATCTCCCACCGCTCCGGCGAGACGGAGGACAGCACCATCGCGGACATCGCCGTGGCGCTCAACGCCGGCCAGATCAAGACCGGCGCTCCCGCCCGCTCCGACCGCGTGGCGAAGTACAACCAGCTGCTGCGCATCGAGGAGGAGCTGGGCTCCCGCGCCGTCTACCCCGGCATCGCGGCGTTGCGCAGGTTCTGACCAGAATTTAGGAAAAAGTCCGCGGATTTTGACCCCAAGGCTTCAAAGCAAAGCCAGACGTGAACGGGAAGCAAAAGCTTCCCGTTTTCGCTTTCCATTCCCTTTTCTCTCTGCTCTTGCGAAAAGGGGACGGCATGAAAAAAGCCCCGCGCCGGCGGGGCTTTTCGTTCTTTTGAGTCGCGGTAAAACTGCATTACAGCTGCTGCATGAGCGCCAGGTAGAACCGCGCGCAGTCCGCCGCCTTGGAAAGGGGAATGCGCTCGTTGGCGGCGTGGATGAGGCCGCGCTCCTCCTTCGAAAGGCGGATGGGCGAGAAGCGCATGACGTTGTCGCAGATTTGGCAGAAGTGGCGGGAGTCGCTGCAGGCGAGCATCACGTAGGGCGCGACGACGGCGTCGGGGTAGACGGTGTTGATGGCCTGTTTGACCTTCGCCCACTCGGGGCCCTTCGTGTCGGCGTACGGCGTGGGCTCGCTGCTCTGCAGCACGGAGATTGAGACGTCTTTTCCGCAGTAGGTGCGGAAGTGCTCCACCAGCGACGCCACCGAGTCGCTGCCCGAAATGCGGCAGTTCGCCACTGCGGAGGCTTCTGCGGGCAGCACGTTGGGCGCGTTGCTGGCGCTGGCCATGGTAAAGGCCACGGTGGTTCTGCACATGGCGTTCAGCTCGCCGCCGGCTTTGGTGAACACCCGCTTCAGCACGCCGGAAAACAGCCACAGATTGGCGAACAGCACGCGGTACTTAAACGGCGCGCGGCGGCCGAGGATGTCGAACATCTCCAGCGTGGGCTTGGGGAAGGACGCGGGCATGGGGTTGTTCTCCACCGCCGCCACGGCGCGCGCCACCAGACCCAGCGCCGTGGAGCGGGGCGGCGTGGAGGCGTGGCCGCCGGGGCTTTTCGCCGTGAGTTTCAGATTGCAGAGTCCCTTTTCGCCGGCGCCGATGAGGGCGCAGGGCTGTTCCACTCCCGGGAACACGCCATTGACCACGGCGCCGCCCTCGTCCAGCACCATGGCGGGCTTCACGCCGCGGTTTTTCAGCTCCTCCACGATGGCGGGGGCGTCCAAAGAGGAACTCTCCTCGTCCCCGGCGAAGGAGAAGTAGACGTCGTGCTGCGGGACGAAGCCCTGTTGCATCAGGGTTTCCGCAGCCTCCATGATGCCGCAGAGGGTGATTTTCGTGTCGATGGTGCCGCGGCCCCAGAGTACGCCTTCCTCCACTGTGCCGGAAAAGGGCGGGCGTTCCCAGTCCGCCTCGTTGACGGGCACCACGTCGTAATGGGCCATGAGGACGGTCTCATTGCCCGGCTCTTTCCCCGGCCAGCGGTACAGCAGGCCGTTTCGCGCCACGCGGGTGAGTTCGGTCTTCTCGTGGACCAGCGGGTAGCGCGCTTTAAGCAGGGCGCGGAACTTTTCGAACTCGGCGTCGTCCATTTCCGCGGGATTGTAGCTGGAGACCGTCCTGCATCTGACCATTTCCGCAAGCGAATCGGCCACGTGCCCTTCGTCGATCTCCGGCAGTTCCACGACTTCCGCCTTTTCGCCCTTCGGCGAAAAGGCCGCGGCGCGCACGAGCACGACAAGCAGAAGAAGCAATACAATGCCGGCTATGATTGCGAGTACCACGTTTGACCTCCATTGTGATTTTTTGTACAGTATAAACCCGTTACATTTAAGAATCAAGCGCAGGCCACGCACGCAAGAAGGGCAATCCGTTCAGATTGCCCTTTCGCGCAGCTTTTTGAGGATCTTGCTCTCCAGCCGGCTGACCTGCACCTGCGAGACGCCGAGCTTCTTGGCGATCTCGCTCTGGGTTTCGTCCCTGAAGTACCGCAGAAAGATGATCTGGCGCTCCCGCGGCTCCAGCGTGCTCAGCAGCTCCTTCAGAAGCAGCCTGTCGATGAGGTCGTCCTCCCGGTCTCCGGTGGAGACGTGGTCGATCAAAAGCGCGCTGTCGTCCTCGAACATGGGCTCGTGCAACGACACGCAGGCGCGGGAGGCCTCTTTCGCCACCGCCACGTCTTCCGGCGTTTCCCCCACCGCCTCGGCGATCTCCTCGATGGTGGGCTCCCTGCCCAGCTTTGCCTTCAGCGACTCCGCCGCCGCGGCGGAGCGGGAGGCGAGCTCCTTGAGCGACCGGCTGACCTTGACCGCGCCGTCGTCCCGCAGATACCGCTTGATTTCCCCCGCGATCATGGGCACGGCGTAGGTGGAAAAGCGCACGTTGAACGCCCTGTCGAAATGGTTGATGGCCTTCACCAGCCCCATGCAGCCCACCTGATAGAGGTCGTCGAACTCCGCGCCCCGGCCGATGAACTTGGAGACGATGGACTTCACCAGCGCGATGTTGCCCTTCACCAGCGCCTCCTGGGCTTCCCTGTCCCCCTGGTGGGCCAGGTCGATCAGCCTTTCGACCTCCTCCTGCGAAAGCACCCCGCTCATGGATGCTTCCCCTTCTTCGCCGGGGCCGGGGCGGGGTACACCCGCACCCAGGTCTGGATTTTGGGCGGGGCGTCTTCCGCCTTTCGCCGGTCCTTGGGCTTTTCGGGCAGGAGGGAACAGTTTTTGAACAGCTCTTCCCAGCTCTGCGCGTTGGTCATTTCCGTCCCCCCACCCGCTTCGTCATGATCACCTTCGTGCCCTTGCCGGGCGCGGACTCGACGGTCAGCGCGTCCATGAAGGCCTCCATCACGGAAAAGCCCATGCCCGAGCGCTCCTCCCCCGGCGCGGTGGTGAAAAACGGCTGCCGGGCCTTTTCGACGTCCTCGATGCCGCAGCCGGTGTCCTCGACGATGACCGTCGCCGTGTCCCCGGTGAGCGTCATGGTCAGCGTGACATAGCGGTTCGGCGCGTCGTCGCCGTAGGCGTGCACCACGCAGTTGGTCACCGCCTCGCTCACCGCCGTCTTCAGGTCCGCCATCTCCGCCATCGTGGGGTCCAGCTGCGCGAAAAAGGCGCCCGCGACGGCGCGCGCGAAGCTCTCGTTCCTCGACAGCGCCAGAAAGCGCAGGGTCATGCTGTTTTCCATGTTTCCTCCTCCTGCCGCGGTCAGTTCATTTCCACAAGGCTGGCCATGCCGGCCATGCGCAACAGCCTGTAGATCTGCCCGTTCGGGTTTTTCAGCACCATGACGCCCTTTTTTTCGGACATGGTTTTGTAGCGCCCCAGCAAGGCGCCGATGCCCGAACTGTCCATGAAGGTGACCTTGGACATGTCCACCACCAGCTTTTTAACGGCCTCGTCCTCGGCGCAGGCCTTGAGCTTGTCCAGTATGGCCGCCGCGCCGTGGTGGTCCAGTTCGCCGGACAGCGACACGAATGCCGCGCCGTCCTTTTTCCTGCAGACTGCTTTCATCGCGTCCTCCTTGCGTGGTATCGCATCCATTACATTCACCGGCCGTTTTGTCGAATCCTTTTGCGCCATTCGCCGTGTTTTGGGGAGTTCGCACCTTCTTTGTCGATTTTTCCCAGCCGCTTAAAACCTTAAACGTATGGGCATCCTGATAGGGCGGCTTTTGTGTCCTTTGGAGGTGCGGTCTTGAGCGTCGGAACAGCGAAAAAGGCATTCAAAAAACGCCCCGGAAAGCGGGGCGTTCTGAAGGGAATTGTGGCGTTTGTCCTGCTTTGCGTCACGGCCTTTCTGCTCGCGGGCGCCGTGTGGGTGCTGGGGATCTACGGCATGGCGGAGCTGGACGTGGAGAAAATCACCTCCGCCAGCCAGACCCTTTACCTCTACGACGCGAAAGGCGACGCCGTCGCCGGCGTGCACGGGCCGGAGGACCGGACGAACGTCTCGCTCAGGGACGTTCCGCTTTACGTGCGCAACGCCTTCATCGCCGTGGAGGACGTGCGCTTCTACAGCCACAAGGGCGTGGACCTGAAACGCATCGCGGGCGCGCTGATCGCGGATCTCAAGTCCGGCAGCCTCGACCAGGGCGGCAGCACGCTGACCCAGCAGCTCATCAAGTTGAGCCATTTGAGCAGCGAAAAGACCTTCTCGCGCAAAATCCAGGAGGCCATCCTCGCCATCCAGCTGGAGCAGCGGTTCACCAAGGACGAAATCCTGGAAATGTACCTCAACTACGTGTACTTCGGCGGGGGGGCGTACGGCATCGAGGCCGCGGCGCGGCGGTACTTTTCCAAGAGCGCCTCGCAGCTGACGCTGGCGGAAGGGGCGCTTTTGGCCGGCGTCGTCAAGTCCCCCTCCCGCTACGCGCCCCACCTGAACCCAGAGGCCTCGGTGCGCAGGCGGAACCTCATCCTGGACCTGATGCACCGGTACGGCTTCATTTCAAAGGATACCTGCGAGGCGGCGAAAGCCGAGGCGCTGGTGCTGAACGAGACCGTCAAGGACGGGTACCCCTACGGGTTTTACGTGGAAACCGCCATGGACGAGGCCAGAAGCATCCTGGGCGTCGACCAGGAGCAGCTGCTCTCCGGCGGGTACCGCATCCACACCTATCTGAATCCCGAGCTGCAGCAGGCCTGCGAGGACCTGATGGCGGACCCCTCCCTCTTCCCCGCGGACGCCGCCGACGGCGAGCAGGTGCAGGGCGCCATCGTCACCGTCGACCCGCGGACGTTCGGCATCACCGCGCTGGCGGGCGGGCGGGAGTACAAGGTGCGCCGCGGCCTGAACCGCGCCACCGACATCAAGCGCCAGCCGGGCTCCGCCATCAAGCCCATTCTCGTGTACGCGCCGGCGATGGAGCTGTACGGGTACACCGCGGCGTCGCTGCTGCTGGACGAAAAGACGGACTTCAACGGCTATTCCCCCAAAAACTACGGCGATTCGTACAGCGGGTACGTCACCATGCGGCAGGCGCTGGCAAGGTCTTTGAACGTGCCCGCGGTGCGGCTGCTCTCCAACATCGGGGTGTATTCCGGAAAGAGCTTCGCCGCAAGGATGGGCATCGCCTTCGACGAGCAGGACAACAGCCTCTCCCTGGCGCTGGGGGGCTTCACCTACGGCGTTTCGCCGAAGATGCTCTGCGGGGCGTACGCCGCCTTCGCCTCGGGCGGGCTCTACAAGCCCCCCGCCTGCGTGCGCAAAATCACGGACAGCGGGGGCAACGTGCTCTATGAGCGCGTCGGGGAGGGCGAGCGGGTCATGTCCGAGGAAACCGCCTTCATCATGACGGACATGATGGCCTCCTGCATCACCTCCGGCACCGGCAGGCGGCTGAGCATCGGCATCCCGCTGGCCGGCAAGACCGGCACCACCGGCCTGCCCGAGACCAACGGCAACAAGGACGCCTGGATGGTGGCGTACAATCCCGAGATCGTCGCCACCGTGTGGATGGGGTTCGACAGCACCGACTCCGCCCACAGCCTGCCGGAGGACGCCACCGGCGGCACGTACCCGGCGGCGATGCTGGCGCGGCTGTTCGAGTTTCTGTACCCCGGCGGCGAGGGCGCGCCGGACTTCGTGCCGCCCAGGAGCGTCAACCGCGTGCGGCTGGACGCCGCCACGCTGGAAACCGAGCACCGCCTGGCCCTTGCCAACGCCTTAACGCCGGCGGAGGACGCTTTTTACGAGTACTTTTCGGGCAGCACCACCCCCACGGACAGCACCGACTACTGGGTGGTGCCCTCGCCCCCCGGGGAGCTGAACGCAAAAGCCGCGCCGGACGGCAAGCCCGTGCTGTCCTTTGTGCCGGTGCAGAAGTTCATCCTGTACCGCCTGTACCGCACCGACGCGAACGGGAGAACGGTGCTGCTGGGCGAGTTCGCCGGGGACAGGGGGGAAGTCGCCTACCGGGACGCTTCCGCCGAATACGGCGCGCTGTACGAATACTTCGTGCTGCCCGTGCACCCGGAACTTACCGTGGCAGGGGAAGCCGTCACCGGCCCGGCCACGGCGCGGTGCAGCTTCTTCGTGGAAAACCCAGAAAACGCGACGCCCGTCCGCCAGGCGGAGGACGAAACGCTCGAGGACGCCGAGCGGCGCCGCGGGGAGGAGACTGGGCAGGACTCCCAAAACGGCGAGGACCCGGTGATCTGGTATGCGGGGGATTGACTCCGCACCCGGACCGCCGGGTCCTTTCGCGTGGGGGTAACGACGATGGCGCGCTACGGGGTGACGATGAAGGTCTCCGTCCTGTCGATGGCGCCCTGGAGCAGCTCCTCGTAGTTCTCCAGCAGGCTTTCGCTGCGCTTGATGTCCTCCAGCTTGGGCTTGGTGACGGGGTGCCTGGGCGTGAAGATGGTGCAGCAGTCCTCGTAGGGCAGAATCGAGGTTTCGTAGGTGCCGATGCGCCGCGCGTAGTCCATGATCTCGCTCTTGTCCATGCCGATGCAGGGACGGAAGACCGGCATGTTCACCGCGTCGTCCGTCACCACCAGGCTCTCCATGGTCTGGCTGGCCACCTGGCCGATGGCCTCGCCCGTCACCAGCGCCTGGCATCCGCTGGCCTTCGCGATGCGCTCGGCGATGGCCATCATCGCCCGGCGCATCAGGATGGTGGTCTGGTTGTCCGGGCATTTTTCGTACAGCGCCATCTGCACGTCCGTGAAGTGCACGATGTGCATCACCACGCTGCCGCCGTAGCCCGCGAGGATCTTCGCGAGGGCCACGACCTTGTCCCTGGCGCGCTCGCTGGTGTACGGGAAGGAGTGGAAGTGCACGCAGTGCAAATCCACACCGCGCTTCATCACCATGTAGCCCGCCACCGGGCTGTCAATCCCGCCGGAAAGCAGCAGGGCGGCCTTGCCGTTGCTGCCCGCGGGCATGCCGCCGGCGCCCATCTCCTCGCCGGTGTAGACGTAGGCGTGCTCCCGCACCTCGACGGACAATGGCACGTCCGGCCCGTTGACGTCCACCTTCAGCCCGGGAAGGGCCTTCAACAGCAGGTGGCCGAGCTCCCGCGCGATGGTCATGGAGTCCATGGGAAAGGTCTTGTCCGCGCGGCGGGCAAACACCTTGAAGGTGCACTTCCCGCCCCGCTTCTGAAGCTCCTTTTCCATCAGCCCCTTCGCCGCGGCGAAGATCGCGTCAAAGTCCTTTCCCACTTCCCGCGCCCGGCTGACGGAATGCAGGCCGAACACCTTCGCAATGCGGGCGACGGCTTCGTCTTCCCGCTCCTCCGGGTATCCAAAAGCGTAAAAACGGCCCTGGCCGGTGGTGACCACCGCGCCCATGTCCGACAGGGCCTGTTCGATGTCCTCCTTGAGCAGCCGCATGAAATAGCTGCGGTTCTGCCCCTTGAGATGCACTTCTCCGTATCGTATCAGCAGTACATTGCGCGCCATGGTATCCGCCATTTCTCCGAAGTATTTCTTTGGTGTGCCCGCCCCCGTCTTCGGCAAAGGGCGGACCTGTGCAATCGTTATGTGTTCTTATCTTCTTTTGAACCGGCGAAGCTCCCGCACCAGCGCGGCGGTGGTTTCGGCGGTGATGAGCATTTCCCGCTCGGTGTTCTCGGGGCACAGGCTGAAGCGGATCGCTCCCTCCGCGCGCTCCCCCTCCACGCCGATGGAGGCCAGCACCCGGTTTTTCCCCCGCTTGTGGGAGGAACACGCCGATCCGGTGCTGACGAGGATGCCCTTGCTCTCCAGCGCGTGCAGCAGCACCTCGCCCCGTACGCCCATGAAGGACATGTTGAGGATGTGCGCCGCGCCCTCGTCCACGGCGGGGCCGTTGACGAAAGTGTCCGGAATGGTCAGCAGGGCGTTTGCCAGCATGGTCTTGAGCCTGCGCATGTGCGCTTCCACCTGCGCGAGGCGCTTTTTTGCCTCCTCCACGGCGACGCCCATGCCGATGATGCCCGGCGCGTTGGTGGTGCCGCTGCGCATGCCGTTCTCCTGGCCGCCGCCGAGCTGCCCGCCGGCGTTTTTGACGCGCTTTCGGACCAGCAGCGCCCCCACGCCCTTGGGCCCGTGGATCTTGTGGGCGCTGATGGAGTACATGTCCACCGGAACGCGTGTTTCGCGAAGCTTGCAGTACGCCTGCACGCCGTCGCTGTGGATGTAGGTGTTCGGGTTTTTCGCCCGCACGGCGGCGCAGATGGCGTCCAGGTCCGCCACGGCGCCGAACTCGTTGTTCACGTGCATGATGCTGACCAGAACGGTCTTTGAATCCACCGCGTCCGCCACGTCCCCAGGGTCGATGCTGCCGAAACGGTCCGGCCTGAGGCGGATGACCTCCTGCCCCGCCTTTTCGAGGGCGTTGAACACCTCGTAAATGGCCGGGTGCTCCATCTCGGTGGTGATGAACCGGTACGTCCCCCTGCGCAGGGCGGCGGCCACGCCCATGATGGCGATGTTGTCCGACTCCGTGCCGCCGGAGGTAAAGTAAAGTTCGGCGGGTTCCGCGCCCAGGCTCTCCGCCATTATGGAGCGGACCCTGCCGACCTCCCGTTCCACCGCGACGGCGGGGCCGTACATCGACGAGGGGTTGAAGTACGCTTCCGTCATATAGTGCATCACCGCCATCGCCGCCTTGGGAAGCACGCGGGTGGTGGCGCTGTTGTCCAGATATATCAAGCAATCATCTCCCGACGGGTACTCGGGAAGCCGCGCTTCCCTGCTCCATTATATGACAGACCGCGCATGCGTGCGGCGCGATTGGGATTATAACACATCGGCAGGAAGTTTTCACCTTGTTTACACCTTTCCATTTTCAAATGGCGGCCTGCTTTGCTATAATAATGTACATATCGACAGGATAGCGCGATTTCCCGCTTATGACGAGGAGGCTGCCATGATTTGTCCCAAGTGCGGGACCGAAAATCCCGATTACTTTGTATACTGCAAGCACTGCTCGGAGCTTCTGCCTTCCGATGACCCCACGCCCCAGCAGCGCGCGGCCACCAAGGTGGACGCCTATGCCGGTCTGGACGCCGCCACCATCGAAAGGATGCTCAAAGAGCCCTATTACGATCCCCGCCAGCGCCACAACGCCATCGACCCCTGGCAGCTGCTGGAGGAGGACCGGGAGCCCGGCGGCCGCGGCTTTTCCCAGCGGCTGGACGAGATCCTGCCGCCCGAGCGCGAGTACCGGCGGCGCAGCAGGCGCGTGAACCCGGAGTCCATCGTGGTCACCCACACGCCCCGGGGCGCCATGCGGCCGGTGGTGCGGGGGCGCACCGCGGCCATCGGGAAGGAGAAGCCCAGCGCGGACGAGGCGCTCTCGCCGGCGTACGCTTCCGCCCAAAAGGGCGAGACCGAAGCCGCAAAGAGCCCTGCCGCGGCGCAGCATCCTTCCGCCGGCGGAGAAAAGCCCGCCGCCCGCGCCGAAAGAATCGCAGAGGAAGTTCCCGCCACCCCGCTGAATGCCGTCGCGCTGGAGGATGAGGCCCCGCCCTCCCCCCTGAGCCCGCGGGGTTCCGGGGCGGTTCGCGCCGCCGAGGCAGGCCCTTCCAAGCCCGAGGGCGCAAAGGCCGCCGTGCCGCAGAAGGACGCAGAAGCCGTCCTCGACGATATTTTTGACGACGACGATGAGGCTTATGAAGCCAGGCGCCCCAGGCGGGAGAAGAAAGACCGCGCCGCAAAGCGCCCCCCGCGAAAGGAAGCAAAGCCCGCCGCCCATGAGGAGGAGGACGGGGAACCGGCGAAGTCCCGCACCAACATGGTGTTCTGGGTGCTCATCGCGGTGCTGACCGCCGCGCTGCTTTTCGTATCGTACAAGATTGTCGTGCAGAACTACGGCAGCGTCGGCGCCGCGTTTGCCAGCTGGTTCGGCGGCGAGCAGCAGCCGGCAGACAAGGCGGAGCACAGCGTCTCGGTGGAGGCCACCGAGCATGACGGCATGGAGGCCCACACCATCACCGTTTTCGGCGAGGACGGGCTGACCGCCGTGTTCGTCGACCCTGCCACCGGCAGCGTGCTCAAGCAGGCGGTGCTGCAGAACGGCGGCTACAAGCTCACCGTGGTGGATTTGAACTGGATCCCCGAAGAGGCCGGCGATCTTTCCACCTTTGAAGTTACGCCCGTCATCTACCTGCTGGATGCCGAGGGCAACCGCACCGACCTGGAGGTTCCCGCCTTTGCCGTGAACGTGCCGAAGACGCAGCTGACCGTCGACTCGCCGGACGTTTCCGCGCCGGTGACGGTGGAAAGCGGCGCCGCCGCGCTGACCATTTCCGGCAGCGTGGAGCCCGGCACGCCCACCAGGCTGTTCTGGGAGGGCGAGGAGTACACCGCCGCCATCGATGCCGAGACCGGCGCCTTCACCATCGAGGCGCCGCTGGCCGAAGGCAAGACGGAATACACCCTGAAGGCAACCCTCGCCCGCCACGGGGACGCCGTCATCCCCGTGACGCTGGACGTGGTGGTCAGCGCGCTGGAGGTTTCCGTGGACGAGCTCCCCTCCTCGGTGACGGAGGACAGCCTCGCCATCACCGGCAGGACCGCGGCGGGCGCGAAAGTCACCGTCGAGGGTCCCGTGTCCGGCGAGGTCACCGTCGGTGACGACGGCGCCTTCCGCTTCACGGCGGATTTGAAGGACGCGGGCTACGGCCTTGTGGAGTACACCGTCAGCGCCGAGCTGAACGGCCGCACCGGCAGCGCAGCCTTCACCCTGCTGCGCACGCCGGAGATTGACGCCTACTCCAGAAAAGCCCAGGTGTTCGAGTACCGCACCGTTTTGCGCAACCCCAACGACTCGAAGGGCAAGATCTACCGCCTGGACGGCACGGTGCAGAGCGTCGAAAAGGTGTCGGACTTCCATCAGGTGGTGCTGATTTACGTGGACGGCGACCGCGACAAGCCCGTCACGCTGGATTATTTCAGCAACTCCCAGCTGGTGGAGGGCAGGAGCTACCGCTTCTTCGCGGACGCCAACGGCAACACCGAAGAGACCGACACCGCCCCCAAGATGCCCCGCATGAACTGCTGGTTCGCCGGCAGGAACGGCTGAAAGAAGCCAAAGCATTCATAATCGCGAAAACCGCCCGGTTCCGGGCGGTTTTTTGCGTCCGTCACCGCTTCAGAAGGTCCCGGATTTCCGTCAGCAGGCGCACCTGCTCGCTCTGTTCGGGCGAAGCTACGGCCTTTTCCTCCCGCGCTTTTTTCTCCCTTTCCCGGATGCGGCGCAGGGCGTTGATGCCCTTGGCCATCCAGAACACCGCGAAGGCAATGATGAGGAAGTTGACCACGCTCTGCAGGAAGGCGCCGTAGCGGAAGGCGTTTTCCGTGCCGTCCGCGGCGGTGGAGAGCACGACCTTCAGCCCGGAAAAATCGTAACCGCCGACGAGCAGGCCGATGAGGGGCATCAGCATGTCGTTCACCAGCGAGTTGACGATGGCAGTGAACGCGCTGCCGACGATGACGCCCACCGCCAGATCCGTCACGCTGCCGCGGGAGATGAACTCCCGAAACTCCGCCAGAAAGCCTTTCTTCCCTTTTTCCATGAACACACGTCCTTTCTCCTGTCGATTATAGCTATTTTGACCAAAACACGCGCCATCAAGCGGCCGCGCCGCGATTCGTTCCGAGCGCCATATCTCATATCTATTTGACAATAAAAGCTAATTGGGGATATAATGTGGCAAAATATGTACTTTCTTTTGCAGAGACTCAGAGCGCAATTCTTTCCGCCCTTCCGGCCATTCAACCTTCCGACGGAGGATTCCTGCTTTGCGTAAAACCATCAATCCGGTCAGCGTCTTCGTTTTTGCCGCTCTGCACGTGCTCGCGCAGGCCGCGTTCCACTTTCTGTTGCAGGCGTGGTGGCTGTATCTGCTGCTGTCCGTCCTCAGCGCGGTCGTGATTGCGTGCGTGACACTGCTGCTGGACGGATGGCTCGCCAAAAAGAGCAATAGACGGGAATCCGCCCGAGACGATGACGAAACGACCAGCGAAACGCTGTTCAACATCTCCGAGACCATGGGCATCGACATTCAGCAGATGCTGTGGCTGTCCATGAACAACGTCGACGCCTTTGAGAAGCTCGTCTCCTTCTTCAAGAAAATCCGTAAAAACGGCGAGGAGAACGCCGCCAGCGCCCAGGAGATCTCCGCCACCATGGAGGAGTTCGTCTCGAACTTTCACAAGCTGAACGAAAACATCGCCGACGTGAAGCGGGAGGCGGACCAGTCCCATCGGATGCTGGAGGAAAACAAGAGCACCATCGCCAGCATCCGGAGCTCCATGCTGGACCTGTCCCAGGCCATCCAGGAGACCTCCGCCAGCCACGCGAGGCTGTACGAGTCCTCCCGCGAGATCAGCAAGATCGTCACCTACATCAAGGGCATTTCCAACCAGATCAACCTTCTGTCCCTCAACGCCTCCATCGAGGCGGCGCGTGCCGGCGCCGCGGGGCGGGGGTTCTCCGTCGTCGCCCAGGAGGTCAAGAAGCTGTCCGACGAGACCAGCGCCGCCACGGCGGACATCGCGCGGGTGGTGGAGACCATCTATCAGAACATGGACGTGACCAACGACTCCATCCAGCGCATGCTCTCGGAGATTCAGCGCACCGAGGCGGTGGCCGGGGAGTCCTCGGCGGTGGTGACCGCCATCGAGCAGACGGTCAGCAGCATCAAGGAATCCATCGAGAGCGTCCGCGCCATCTCCGAAAAGCAGCTGGCGGCGTCCGGCGAGATCAACGAGGGCGCCCGCGCCTTCGCCCTTGCGGTGGAGGACACCAACGGCATGCTGCACGAGCTGATGGCCACCGTCCAGAGCCAGCAGGCGAAGAATAGGGACATCATCGAGTACGGCAACAGGCTCTCCCGCATTTCCGAGGAGTTTCAGTCCACCATCGTGCGGCTCAAGCGGGCGGACGACATCGTCTTCGGCGTCAACCCCTTCACCTCGCCGGAAAACATCAAGAACATCTACGCGCCCATCCTATCGCGGGTGTGCGAGGCCATCGGCTGCAAGAGCCGCCTCATCATCGTCAAGGACTATGAGACCCTGAGCGAGTGGCTGGGCAGCGGCAACATCGACATCGGCTGGTTCTCGCCCTTCGCCTACGTGCGGGCGAAGGCGCGCACCGACGTCATCCCCCTCGCAACGCCCATCGTGAACGGCAAGGATTCGTACATGGGCTACATCGTCGCGAAAAAGGACGGCTCTGTTCACAGCCTTTCCGACCTGCCGGGCAGGGTGTTCGGCTATGTGGACAAGAACTCCGCCTCCGGTTACCTGTTCGCCAACGACATTCTGGCCAAAAACCACGTGGACCCCGCCAGCTTTGCCAAAGCGGTGTTCATGGGGAGCCACGACAAGGTCATCCGCGCGGTGCTGTCCGGCGAGGTGGACGCCGGCGCCACCTACAGCGAGGCGCTGGACTACGCCGCCCAGCAGGGCCTGCCGGTGGACAGGCTTTCCATCATCGCCAGCTGCGGCCCCATCCCCAAGGACGTCATCGGCGCCAACGCGATGATGAACCCCGCGCTGCGGGAAAGGCTCAAAAAAGCCCTCATCGAGTTCAAAAAGCCTGCGGACATCGTCTCTCCCGTGGACGGCTTCACCGAGAGCAATGACAGCAATTACGACATCATCCGCAACCTGTCTGTTTGACGGACATTGCGCCCGGGCGGGCGTCCCGCGCCCCCTCGGGCGCCCGCCTGCATTCCGGCATACCGCGGCTTCCTCACGCGCGGCAGGCCTGCCGCGCGCGGAGGAGTCCTTTGCTTTTTTCTGAATGAGTCATCCCGCTGCGCCATTTATTTCCGTATATAGAACAGAAATTGGTGTTCTCGCGCGGCGTGCAGGTAAAAAGCGTGTTTGACATTTTTATCCAGTAATGCGTATAATTAATTTTAACTTCCGCAGTTCTTATTTTGTGACCAGGAGGAATGTAAGTTGAAAAAGTCGCTGAGCCTCGGCATCATAATCTTTTCCGCACTGATCTTGCTTACCCAGACGGCGCTCTTCTTTCTGGTGCCCTTCGGGTGGGCATATCTCGTACTGTCGGTGGTCAGCGTCATCGCGATGCTTTTTGTGACTCTGCTGATCGACAAGGTCACCGGAAAGAAGAAGGGCCTTTCCGGCACCATCAGCCAGGGCATGGATGAGACGGCGAGCGAGACGCTGTTCAACATTTCCGAGACCATGGGACTGGACATCCAGCAGATGATCTGGCTGTCCAACAACAACATCGAGGCCTTTGACAAGCTCGTCAAGTTCTTTGGCAAGATCAGGAGAAACGGGGAAGAAAACGCTGCCAGCGCCCAGGAAATCTCCGCTGCCATGGAAGATTTCGTGAGCAATTTCCACAGGCTGAACGACAACATTTTCGACGTGGAGCAGCAGGCGGACAGCTCCTACAAGATGCTGGCGGAAAACAAGAACACCATCGCCAGCATCCAGAGTTCGATGCTGGACCTTTCCCAGTCCATCCAGGAAACTTCCGCCAACCACGCCAAGCTGCACGAATCCTCCCGCGAAATCAACAAGATCGTGGAATACATCCAGAACATCTCCAACCAGATCAACCTGCTGTCCCTCAACGCGTCCATCGAGGCGGCGCGCGCCGGCGCGGCGGGCAGGGGCTTTTCGGTGGTCGCCCAGGAGATCAAGAAGCTCTCCGACGAGACCAGCGCCGCCACCGCCAACATCAAGAAGGTCGTGGATCACATCAACGAAAACATGAATGTGACCAACACCTCCATTGAAAAGATGCTGGAGGAGATTCAGCGCACCGACGTCATCGCCAAGGAATCCGCCCGGGTGGTCACCGCCATTGAGGAGACGGTCAACGGCATCAAGGAATCCATCGCCAACGTGCGCATGATCTCCCAGAAGCAGCTGGCGGCCTCGGACGAGATCAACGCCGGCGCGCGCTCCTTCGCCCTGGCGGTGGAGGACACCAACGGCATGCTGCACGAGCTGCTCACCACCGTGCAGAACCAGCAGGCGAAGAACAAGGACATCATCGAGTACGGCAACAAGCTGGCCCGCATCTCCGAGGAGTTCCAGGCAACCATCGTCAAGCTCAAGAAGGACACCGACATCATCTGCGGCGTCGACCCCTTCAACTCGCCGGAATACATCGGCAAGGTGTACGCCCCCATGCTGGCGAAGGCCTGCGAGGCCGTCGGCCTCAAGAGCCGCGTCATCGTCGTCAAGAACTACGAGACTTTGACCGAGTGGATCAAGAGCGGCAACATCGACATCGGCTGGTTCTCGCCCTTCGCCTATGTGAAGGCCAAGGCGGAAAGCAGCGTGGTGCCCCTGGCGACGCCCAGAATCCACGGCACCGACTCGTATACCGGCTACATCATCGCCCGCAAGGACGGCCAGGTCAGGAGCCTGAACGACCTTCCCGGCAAGACCTTCGGCTATGTGGACAAGAACTCCGCCTCCGGCTACCTGTTCGCCAACGACATGCTGATCAAGAAGGGCATCAACCCGAGCAGCTTCGCAAAGACGATGTTCCTGGGCAGCCACGACAAGGTCATCCGCGCCGTGCTCAACGGGGACGTGGACGCCGGCGCCACCTTCAACGAGGCCATGGACTTCGCCCGCGACCAGGGCCTGCCGGTGGACAAGCTGGAAATCATCGCCAACACCGGCGCCATCCCGAGGGAAGCCATCGCAGCCCGGAGCACCATGCCCGCGGCGCTGCAGGAAAAGCTCAAGAGAGCCCTGGTGGAGTTCAAAAAGCCTTCCGGGTTCCAGAATCCCATCGACGGCTTCACCGAGTGCAAGGACAGCAATTACGACATCGTTCGCAACGTCGGCCGGTAAGCCGCAAATCAAAAAGCTCCCTGCAAGGGGAGCTTTTTTTAATTGGTCTGTTTTTGCAGAAAAGCCAAGGAAGCCCGGCTTTGCCCCGCCGCGCGGGCGGGAAGACTAAAGCCCCAGGCCGAGCACCTTGGAGATGGTGTACACCACGCCGTTTTCGTCGTTGGTCTTTTCGGTGACGTAGTTCGCCGCCGCCTTGATGTCCGGATGGCCGTTCTTCATCGCGTAGACATTGTCGCATACGCCGATGAGGGACATGTCGTTCACGTAGTCGATGAACACCATGGTCTCGTCCGGCGCGACGCCCAGCTTTTCCATCAAAAACCGCAGCGCCCTGCCCTTGTTCTCCCCCTTGGGGGCGATGTCCAGCCAGGTTTCGCCGGAGGGCAGCAGGTCGTACCGGTCGGTCAGGCAGGAAAAGCCCACCAAGCCGTGGGTATCCACGTCCACCCTGTCCGAGCAGGAGACCTTGCAGTAGATGTCGTCCTCCAGAATGTCGTAAAGGCTGTCCACCAGAACGTAGCCGGGGAAGTACCGGCCGACGAGTTCGAGGAAGCTCTCGTCCCGGTGCTGCACGTAAAAGCCCTTCTGCCCGCAAAGGCCGGGGTACATCCCCCCCATCGCAAAGGCCAGGTCGAGGATCCGCCTGAGTTCGGAAACGGGGATCTGCGCCATGCGCAGCGGTTCCTCGCCGAGATAGACCGAGCAGCCATTGTCGCACACGAAGCCCATCCGGCTTTTGTAGCGGTCAAAATGGCTCATCAGGGACAGATAGGAACGCCCGCTGGCCGGCACGAAGAGAATGTCCCTTGTTGACAGGGCTTCCATCAGCGCGGGAAAGTTTTCCGGCAGCCTTTTCCTGGAGTCCAGCAGCGTCCCGTCCATGTCGGCGGCGATGAGTCTGATCAAGTCCGATTCCTCCATTTGCGCACACTGCGGCATTCTTTTTTCTAATTTTATCATGTATATACATAGATTATCATATTGCTCCGGGAGTTGGCAACCGCTGTGTACGCTCCCATCTCATTTTAGTCCGTCCGTTTTGCCCGAAAACCCGACGTTCCATGGAAATGAGCGACAATACACAGTCAATTTGCCAGTGTAAATCCCGCAATACTGCGCAAATTAAGTGCACCAGCAAAAAGGAGGTGAAAGACGATGGCAAGGCGCAGGAATCGCGCGCTGATCCCCGAGTCCCAGCAGGCGTTGGACAGCCTGAAGACCGAAATCGCTTCCCAGTTGGGCGTCGACTACTCGGCGCCGGACAAAGGACACCTGACCACCCGACAGAACGGCTCCGTTGGCGGTGAAATGGTACGGAGGATGATCGCCTTCGCGGAGCAGAGCATCACCCAGTAAGGACCGACCCTGTTTCCCCTGAATCAGGGGATCAACATAGGAAAATTGGCCAATTTTGACCGAAACCCATACTACGAGACGAAAGGAACATGACAATGCCCAACAACAACACCAACAGCGCATCCAACCAGTATATCAACACGTCGCCCCAGGCTGTTCAGAACCTGAACAAGATGAAGTACGAAATCGCTTCTCAGCTGGGTGTCAACCTCAAGCAGGGCTACAACGGCGACCTGACCTCCCGTGAAGCCGGCTCCATCGGCGGCGAGATGGTCAAGCGCATGATCTCCTACGCCTCTGAGAACATGAGGTAACCGAACGACGACCGGCGGCCGCAAAAATGCGGCCGCCCGATTTTTTGGCGTTATGCACAAAGGAAGAACGGGGCTGCCTTTCTGCCGTTCACGGTTTTTCGATCATGTACGAATGGCCGGCTTTGGAAACGCTAAACGCCAGCACGCCCCAGGGCATGGCTGCAATCGGCGCGGGAAAACGTTCGATGCTTCCGGCGCGCCTTCTCAAGTTTTTCCTGAGGGATGGTCACGTAGAACTGCACGCCGCAGGCGATGCGCGGCACATTCTCCTTCCGGACGTACCCCTCCTTCACGCCGAGCAGCACCCGGTTGGCGCAAAGCGACACCCCCACCAGCGGGTCCCCTCTTTCCGGCAGCTTAGAAAAGTCCACGCTCCAGCCCGCGGCTTCGTACAGCTTAGCCGCCTTGAATGGGTTCTCGCAGGCGATGATGGGCGTCAGCACGGCGGATCCTTCCTGTTTTCGCGTTTTCAGTTGAGCGCAATGTCCTTCATGCGCTCCTCAAACAGCCTTGCCACATGGGCGGACAGCTGTTCGCGGATGTCTGCCATCCGCTCCTCCTCCAGCACTTTCTTGGCGATGGCGCGCCCCGTGGTCAGCGCATCCATGCCGTCCGAACGGCGGAGCGCGGCGAGATCGTCCACCCCGCTCTGGGCGGTGCCAAGCAGCGCGCCGGGTCCGCGGATGGTCAGGTCCTGCATGGCGATCTCAAAGCCGTTGGAGGTCTTGCAAAGGGCGGCGAGCCGCTCGTTGGCCTCGTCCTCCTCGCTTTCCAGCACCAGATAGCACTCCCCGGCAAGCGCCCCCCGCCCCACGCGGCCCCGCAGCTGGTGGAGCTGGGCAAGCCCGAACCTTCTGGCGTTTTCCACGATCATGACGGTGGCGCTGGGTACGTCCACCCCCACTTCCACCACGGTGGTGGAGATCAGCACCTTCGTGTCGCCTTCGCGGAACCGGTCGAGGGCCGCCTGCTTTTCGGCGCCCGCCATCCTGCCGTGCAGCAGCTCCACGGGAACGCCCGCCAGAGCGCCCTTGGAAAGCTCCGCAAACAACGCCTCCGCCGAGATGCCGCCGTAGTCCTCCGAGTCCTCCACCAGCGGGCATACGACGTAGGTCTGTTCGCCCGCCATCGCCTTTTTCGCCACGTAGCGGTACATGTCCTCCCGCTTGTGATAGGGCACGATGCGGGTCTTGACCGGCTTTCTGCCCGGCGGCAGATCGTCGATGACGGAGACGTCCATGTCTCCGAACAGCACCAGCGCCAGCGAGCGCGGGATGGGCGTGGCGGAAAGCACCAGCACGTCCGGCGACTGCGCCTTGTTGGCGATGGCGGCGCGCTGGCGGACGCCGAAGCGGTGCTGCTCATCCGCCACGATGAGCCCCAGGTCGAAAAAGCGCACCTTTTCCTGCAGCAGCGCCTGGGTTCCGATGACGATCCGGCTCTGGCCGCCCTCGATGCGCCCGTAGATTTCCCTGCGCTGCTTTGCCGTCTGGCCGCCGATGAGCAGCTCCACGCCGAACCTGCCGGAAAACAGCTCCAGCGCTTTTTGATAGTGCTGGCGGGCCAGCAGCTCGGTGGGCACCATGACCGCCACCTGCACGCCGTTTCTGGCCGCCACGAAGGCCGCGAACAGCGCCACGGCGGTCTTGCCGCTGCCCACGTCCCCCTGCACCATGCGGTTCATGGAGGAGGGCTGCGCCATGTCCTGTTCGATTTCCCGCATCGCCCGCATCTGGGCGGCGGTGGGTTCAAAGGGCAGGAGCTTCAGGTACTCCCCGATGGCGCCACTGGTGCGGAACGCCCTGCCGGGCTGCTTGCCCGCGCGCCTTGCCACCAGCTCCATCGCCAGCACGTAATACACCACTTCTTCGATGGCCAGCCGGCGCTTTGCCCGGGAAACCGCGTCCATGTCATGCGGGAAGTGCACGGCGGAAAGCGCCTCGGAAAGGCCCATCAGGCCGTATTCGGCGCGCAGACGCTCCGGAAAGGGGTCCTGCACCGGCATCAGCGCCTCGAACGCCGCGCGCACCGCCTTGCGGACGGCGGCCTGGGTCAGCCCGGCAGTCAGGGAATACACCGGGATGACGCCCGGCGGGTTTCCGCCCGGCAGCACCGTCGGGTTGACGATGCGCAAAAAGCCCCCTTTGCGCTCGCACCGGCCGCAGAGGCAGTACACCTCCCCCTGCGCGAGGTTTTTCGCCATGTAGGGCTGGTTGAAGAACACCGCCGTCACCTGGCCGGACTCGTCGGCGCAGCGCGCCGTCACGATGGAAAGCCCCCTTCGTGGGTACGCCACCCTGGGCTGGCTCAGCACGCGCACCCGCAGCGCGAAGTCCCCGTTTTTCGCCTCGGCGCAGAGGGTCATGCGGGAAAAATCGCGGTACGCCCTGGGATAAAAGGACAGCAGATCCTCGCAGCTGGTTATCCCCAGCTTTTTCAGAAGGCCTGCGGTCCTGGGCCCGATTCCATGCAGTTCGGTGAGCGGCTTGGGCATCTGAAATCCTCGTCGGTAAGGAATAGCACATCCCGTTCCCCCCGCGCCCTTTTGGGTGCTGGGGTCGTTTTGCTGTCAACAGTATACCATATGGCTGCAGGCATGGCATCTCCTGCCGCGGCGGGCGAAAGGGAAAAGCTGTATCACGGCGGCGTCTTTCGCCGTTCCCCCAAAGCCGCCGCAATCAAAAGCCGCGCGATTGCCCCGAAAATCCCTTTTGCGCGGCGAAAAAAAAAGCGGGGCCCGCAGTCGCGCGCCCCGAGGGATTGATTCGCTTAGTCAGTCGCTGCCCAGAAGCGCGTGGACCTTGGGCATCCAGCTGCTGATGGGGATTTGCTGCGGGCACTTGGCTTCGCAGGCCTTGCAGCCCACGCAGGCGCTGGCCTGGCCGCGCTTCCAGAAGGCGTAGGTCTTCCGCTCGGACTCCAGGTCGTCGAACATGAATGCGTCGTTGTAGAACTTGAAGCTCCTAGGGATTTCCACGCCGTTGGGGCAGGGCATGCAGTAGCTGCAGCCCGTGCAGGGGATGACGCGCTTTTCCGCGTACTTCTGGCGGATGCGCTCGATGAACGCCAGATCCTCCTGGCTCAGCGTGCCCACGCCGGACTCGTCCGCCGCGCGGATGTTGTCGTCGATCTGGGAGATGGCGTTCATGCCGCTGAGGACAAGGGTGACCTCCGGCTGGTTCCAGAGCCAGCGCAGCCCCCAGTTGGCGGGGCTCTTCGCGGGGTCATAGGCCTCGAACTCCCTGCGGATGGACTCCGGCGGGTTGGCCAGCAGGCCGCCCAGAAGGGGTTCCATGATGATGACGGGGAGCCCCTTGGACGCCGCGTACTTCAGGCCCTTTTCGCCCGCCTGGTTGTGCACGTCCATGTAGTTGTACTGAATCTGGCAGAACTCCCACTTGTCGTAGGAATCCAGAATGTTCTTGAACTCGCTGAAGCTGTCGTGGAAGGAAAAGCCGATGTGCACGATTTTGCCCGCCTTTTGGGCCGCCTCCATCCTTTCGATGAGGCCCAGGCGCAGAATCGTGTTGCGCCATTTCTTGCCGTCGACGCTGTGGAAGAGGTAAAAGTCGATGTGGTCGGTCTGCAGCTTGGTCAGCTGCTCGTCCAGAATCCGGTCGAAGTCCTCGGTCTTCGTGATGCGCGAAACCGGCGACTTGGTGGCGAGCTTCACCTTCTGGCGGTAGCCGTCCCGCAGGGCCTTGCCCACCACCGCTTCCGCCGTGCAGTTGTGGTAATTGTAGGCCGTGTCCACGTAGTTGATGCCGCGGTCGATGCCGTAGCGGATGGCGGCGATGGCCTCGTCCTCCTTGATGACCGCGCCGCTCATCAGGGTCTTGTCCTCCGTGGGCAGACGCAGCGTCCCGATGCCCAGGGCGGAGACCTCCCAGTCCAGATTGCCGAACTTCCTGTACTTCATGGTGTTCGTGCCTGCCTTTCCTCTCTTTTGCTCTTGCAGAACAGATCATGCCAATGATGTTGAACAGACATGTTCAAACAACGCGCAGGTGCGTTACCTAGATTATATGCCTGCCGCCATCCGGTTTCAAATCTTTTTGTGTCTGTTTCACCGCCGTTCGCCTGCACAAAAAGCGAAAGCCCCTTCCGGGAAACGGAAGGGGCCTTTGCGATAAGAATCGCTCGCCCGGCGCGCGGACGGGAAGAAGAAAAATCATTCCACGGAGATGAAATAGTAATACAAGGGCTGGCCGCCGTACTGCAGCACCACATCCGCCATGGGATATTTTTCCTCCACCGCGGAAAGCAGGGCCTCTGCGTCGCTCTTTTCCACGTCCTTGCCGTAGAGGATGGTGATGTAGGACGAGTCCTCGTCCGTCATCCTGTCGATGAGGGTTTCGGCGGCCTCGCTGACGCTGGTGCCGCAGGCGACGATGTCCCCCTCCAGCATGGCCATGATGTTGCCCTGTTTGATGTCGAACCCGTTGATGGACGTGTCCCGCACGGCGAAGGTCACCGCGCCGGACTTCACCGCCTTCGCGGCCTCCGTCATGGCGGATGCGATCTCCTCGGCGGTGTTTTCCGGGGCAAAGGCCACCATCGCGGCGATGCCCTGGGTGACGGAGGTGGTGGGGATCACGTGGACTTTGATGTCCGTGTCGCTCTCCACCAGGTGCTTGGCCTGCTCGGCGGCGAGGATGATGTTCTTGTTGTTGGGCAACACGTAGACGTTGCGGGCGCAGGTGCGCTTGATGGCCTTCTCGATGTCCATGGCGCTGGGGTTCATGGTCTGGCCGCCGGTGACGATGCCGTCCACCGACAGGTCCTTGAAGATGGAGTCCAGCCCGTCCCCCATGCTGACCGCCACCACGCCGTGCTCCTTTTCCTTGGACTTGCGCTCCTCCATCAGCTTGCGGTGCTGCTCGCGCATGTTCTCGATCTTGACGCCGTTCAGCTCGCCGAGGCGCAGCGCCATCTGCAGGGCCTTGCCGGGCACGTCGGTATGCACGTGCACCTTGACCAGCCCCGCGTCGCCCACGACGACCACCGAGTCGCCGATGCGCATGATGTGCTCCTTGAAGCGGTTCAGGTCCTCGGCGGAAAAGTCCTTCGGCAGGCGCTCGATGAAGAACTCGGTGCAGTAGCCGTAGGTGATGTTCTCAAGGTCATTGTCCGACAGGATGGCCGCCTCGTTCTCCTCCCGGTCGATGGAGGCGCTCTCCTCCACGGAAGGCTCGATTTCGGGCAGCTCCTCGCCGTCGAGGCTCATCTTGTACCCGCGGTAGATGGTAAGCAGGCCCTTTCCGCCCGAGTCCACCACGCCGGCCTGCTTGAGGACGGGCAGCATGTCCGGCGTGCGGGAGAGGACCTCCTCCGCGTCCTCGATCATGGCGTCGATGAGGCGCAGGATGTTGACGCCCTTCGCGGCGTTTTCCACGGCCTTTTCCGCCACCACCCGGGCAACGGTGAGGATGGTGCCCTCCTTGGGCTTCATGACGGCCTTGTACGCCGCCTCGCTGCCCATCTTCAGGGCGCTGGCCATCTGCACGGCGTCCAGCTCCACCAGGCCGTCCACGGCCTTGGCAAAGCCGCGCAGCAGCTGGGACAGGATGACGCCGGAGTTGCCCCTGGCGCCGCGCAGGGCACCCCGCGCCGCCACGGCGGCGACGGTGGAGACGTCCCTCGCGTCGGTGGTGCGCAGTTCGCGCACGGCGGAGTTCATGGTCATGGACATGTTGGTGCCGGTGTCCCCGTCGGGAACGGGGAAGACGTTCAGCGCGTCCACGGCCTTTTTGCTGCGCTCGAGCAATGCCGCGCCGGCGATCAGCATGTCTCGAAGCTCGGTTCCGGTTATTTTCGTTTTCTGCGTCAATGTCGGTTCCTCCAATGATTCGCGATGCAAAGCCAACTCAGCTGTTTTGCACGCGAACTCCCTCAACGTGCACGTTTACGGAGGATACCGCGAGTCCGGCGTATTCGCGGACGCGATAGGTGACGTTCTCGATGACGTTCCGCGCCACCGCGTGGATGGAGACGCCGTATTCGACGATCACGTAAAGGTCGATCACGCAGGCATCCTCGCTGACCGTCACGGATACGCCCTTTCGGATGTTTTCGCGTCCAAGCAGTTCAAAGAAGCTGTCCCCCGCTTTTCTTGCGGACATGCCCACAATGCCATAATTCTCAACCGCCGTATAGCCGGCGATCGTGGCGATGACATCGTCGCTTATGGTGATCACTCCGAGATTGGTCTTGATCGTACCGGACATAGGCATACCTCCTTGTATGGGCTGTCGGTATGGTTCCCAACCGATAAATGTCGGCCGAATGCAACTCATTTTATATGATTATTCAACTATTTGCAAGCTTTGCCCATCGTCCCGCCGCCCATAACCGCCTCAGATGCCACTTGTCAAACGGTTTGCGCTGTGTTAAAATAGCCCTGTTTGACGCGTGGGGACACAACCCTCTCCGCGCACGCATTCCGGTGATGACAGGCGCATCCGCGCACAGACACCAAGCCAAAGGAGGTGTAGTCATGGCAAAGTTCTGCGAAATCTGCAACAAGGGCATCATGTCCGGCAATACCGTCAGCCACTCCAACCGCAAGGCAAGGCGCCGCTGGGCTCCCAACATCCAGCCCACCCGCATCCTGGTCAACGGAACCCCCAAGAAGGTGGACATCTGCACCCGCTGCCTCCGTTCCGGCAAGGTTGAGCGCGTACGCTGAGCGACCCGGCAATAGTTTGAGCAAAACGCAGAGCGGCAATAGCTGTCTGCGTTTTTTCCTTTTCCATCTCGCCTGCCGCCGCCTGCCTGCACGCGCGCGGCGATATGCGCATTTTCCGTTTTCAGGCGCAGCCAAAAAGGCGCGCCTTTTCTGCGCGCCTTCAAAGGGCATGGCTTTGCGCGGGCGAAGGGGCTTCGCCCGCCTCACGTCGTTCCTCTACCCCCGTTCCGGCGGCCTCACCTTCTTTTTTCCGCCGGACATCTTTTTCAACAGGCCCCGCACGAAACGCGGGGTCCGGATGAACACGACCTTCATCGCGCACCTCCGTCAGCTGCGTCCCCGTTTTAGAACACAATTATCAGCACTGCGCCGCCGCAGCACAGGATCCCCCCGATCAGGGCGAAAAGCAGCGAGGCCGGCCCGCTTATCATGATCAGCAGCAGCCCCAGCAGCGTGACGGCGATGCCCACCGCCGGGTTTCTCCTGCCGCATCTTCCCCGTCTTTTAAGCAGCTTCATGCCGCCTCTCCTTTCAAAGCCTATTCCTTCTCAGTCCACTATATGCCAAAACCTTTGAACTTGCTTTCTGTTCGCGCCGGATGATGATACAATCACAGTAAGATCCCAAAACAGCGCCGCCGTGTCAGGGGGGTGCGCATTTCGTAAAGGAGAAGGCGGAAAGCAGCGATGATCGCCGAAGTGATCGTGGACATTTCCCACGCCAACGTGGACCGCATTTTTGAGTACGCCCTGCCCGAGGGCATGGACGTCCGCCCGGGCAGCCGGGTGCTGGTGCCCTTTGGCGGCGGGAACAAGGCCGTCGAGGGCTTTGTGGTGGGCCTTCGGGAAAGCGCAACGTACCCCGGCGCGCTGAAAAGCGTCCTTGGGCGGCTTGAGGACTACCCCGTGCTGACGGATGAGCAGCTGGAGCTCGCCTTCTGGATGCGGGAAAGGTACGGCTGCCTTCTCATCGACGCTTTGTGCCTGATGATTCCCGCCCAGATGCGGGGCCTCAAAGTGAAGGAAAAGACCGTGCGCACGGTGGCCATCAATCTGGACGCCGAGGGGGTGGCGCAGGCGGAGGCGTCCCTTGTTTCCAAAACCGGCGCGTGCAGGGCGCCCGTTCAAAGGGGCATTTTGCGCCTTCTGGCCTCGGCGGACGCGCCCATCTCCGTTTCGGATTTGAACGAGTTCATCCCCGGCGCATCGGGGGCGCTGCCCGCCATGGAGAAAAAGGGCTGGGTGGTGTTCGGCACCGTAAGCGTGCGAAGAGACCCCTTGGAGGGGCTCAAGGGCGTTAAGGAGCGGCCGAAGATGACCGTGGACCAGGCCAACGCCGTGGACGCCGTGGACCGCGCGCTGGAAAGCCGCAAAACGGGGCCGGTCGGGCCGGAGCGGGCGTTTTTGCTCAAGGGCGTGACGGGCAGCGGCAAGACGGAAGTATACATGCGCTGCATCGAGCGGTGCCTTGCCTTAGGGCTGACGGCCATCGTGCTGGTGCCGGAGATCTCGCTGACACCCCAGACCGTAGCGCGCTTTCGCGGGCGGTTCGGCGGCGGCATCGCCGTGCTGCACAGCCGGCTCTCCGCCGGCGAGCGGTTCGACGAGTGGAAGCGCATCCGAAAGGGCGAGGCCAAGGTGGTGGTGGGCGCACGCAGCGCGGTGTTCGCGCCTGTGGAAAACCTCGGCCTGATCGTCATCGACGAGGAGCACGAGTCCAGCTACAGCTCGGAGAAAACGCCGCGCTACTCCGCCTGCGACGTGGCGAAAAAGCGCTGCGAGCTGACGGGGGCGGCGCTGCTGCTTGGCAGCGCGACGCCCTCGCTGGAAAGCTACTTCCTCGCCAAAAACGGGGCCTATACCATGCTGCGCCTTCCGCGCCGCGTCAACGGCAGGCCCATGCCGCCGGTGACGGTGGTGGACATGCGCAAAGAGCTGGAACGGGGCAACCGCACCATCTTCTCGGAGGCCCTGTACTCCGCCATACGGGACTGCCTGCGAAAAGGCGAGCAGGTCATGCTGCTGCAGAACCGCAGGGGGTATTCCACCTTCGTCTCCTGCCGCGGGTGCGGGCATGTGATGAAGTGCCCGCGGTGCGACGTCTCCCTCACCTATCACAAAAGCGACGAATCGCTGCGCTGCCACTACTGCGGCGAACGCGTCAGCGTCCCCGCGGTATGCCCGGAATGCAAAAAGCCGTACCTTAAATACTTCGGCCAGGGCACCCAGCAGGTGGAGGAAGCCGTGAAAAAGGCGTTCCCCATGGCGCGGGTGCTGCGCATGGACCGGGACACCACCACAACCAAAGGCGCGCATCTTTCCATTTTGAGCGCCTTCGCCAGCCACGAGGCGGACATTCTTATCGGAACCCAGATGATCGCCAAGGGGCTGGACTTTCCCAACGTGACGCTGGTGGGGGTGGTGGCGGCGGACGCGACGCTGTTCATGTCCGACTACCGCAGCGCCGAGCGGGCGTTTTCCCTCATCACCCAGGTGGCGGGCCGCGCGGGCAGGGACGCCTTCGACGGCACCGCCATCGTGCAGACCTACTCCCCCGAGCACCCCAGCATCCGCTTCGCCGCCACCCACGACTACGACGGCTTTTACGCCTACGAAATCGAAAAGCGCAGAAAATGCCTCTACCCGCCCTTTGCGGACTTTGTGCGCGTGCTGTTCACGGGGCCGGATTTACACGTCGTGAAAACAGCCTGCGAACACTTTGCCGAAAGCGCGAAGAGCCTTTTGCAGAGGGAACTTGCGAAGACCGCCGGCGAGGAGGAAACCCTTGTGTACCTTCGCGCCATGCCGGCGCCCATCGGCTTCATCAAGGGCGAGTTCCGCCATCAGGTGCTGATGAAGCTCCTTCGCATCCCCGCGGCGGAGCGGGCGATGGCCCTGCTCGGCGTGTTCTGCCGGGAATACGAGGCGAAGGGCTGCGTCCTTACGCTGGAGGTCAACCCCCAGAACATGTTGTGAAGGACCTGTTATTGCGCTATACTGAAAAAAAGCTGATTTTTCGGAGGAACCAATGGCCTTAAGAAAGATTTTGACCGACGAGGACCCCGCGCTGCACAAGAAGTGCCGTGAGGTCACCGACATCAATGACCGAATCCAGACTCTGATTGACGATATGACAGAAACCATGTACCACGCCAACGGCGTTGGCCTCGCCGCGCCCCAGGTCGGCGTGCTGCGCCGGGTGATCGTGGTGGACGCGGGGACGGGGCTTTATCAGCTTGTCAACCCCGTCATCGTCGAGCAGTCGGGCAGCGCCTGCGGCCTGGAGGCCTGTTTGAGCATTCCCGACAAGCAGGGCTACGTGCTGCGCCCCGAGCGGGTGGTGGTGGAGGCGCTGAACCGGGACGGCAAGCCCGCGCGCATCGAGGCGGAAGGATATCTTGCCGTGGCGTTGTGCCACGAGATCGACCATCTGGACGGCATTGTGTTCACCGACCGCGCCATCGACCCGACGCCCGAGCAGATCGAGGAGGCGGAGCGCCGCGGCAGGGAAGCCATGGCGCTTCTGGGCGACAGCGAAGAAGGCGATGCCGAATCGCTCGTCGCAGGCAAAGGCCTTCGCGGCAGGCGGAACACCCGCACCGTGAAAATCGCCAGCCCCAAGGAGGATTGACCTTGCGCATCGCTTTTTTCGGAACGCCGGATTTCGCCCTGCCCTCGCTGAAGATGCTGGTGGAGGAAGGGTATGACGTGTGCGCCGTCTTCTGCCAGCCGGATAAGCCGGTGGGACGGAGCGGAAAGCCCGTCTTCCCGCCCGTCAAGGCTTTCGCCGTGGAGCGCGGCATTCCAGTATATCAGCCGGAGAAGATCCGCCTTCCCGAAGGGCAGGCGATGCTGGAAAAGGTCGCTCCCGATCTGATGATCACCGCGGCCTTCGGGCAGATCCTTTCCGCGGAAAACCTTTCGGTGCCGCCCTTGGGGTGCATCAACGTGCACGGATCGCTTCTGCCCAAGTACCGGGGCGCGGCGCCCGTCCAGTGGGCGGTCATCAACGGCGAGAAGGTCACCGGCGTCACCACCATGTTCACCGACGTGGGGCTTGACACCGGAGACATGCTCCTCCAGCGGGAAATCGAAATCCTGCCCAACGAGACGGCGGGGGAGCTTTTCGACCGCGTGGCAAAGCTCGGCGCCGAGGTGCTCAAAGACACCCTCATCGCCCTTCTGAACGGCACCCTGACGCGCACGAAGCAGGACGAGTCTCAGGCCACCATGTGCCGCATGCTCAAAAAGGAGGACGGGCACGTGGACTTCTCCCAGCCCGCCCGCAAAGTGCACGACCGCATCCGCGGCGTGGACCCCTGGCCGGGAGCTTTTGCGTACTTTGAGGGCGTGCCCCTCAAGTTCTGGCAGTCCCGCGTGTGCGAGGGCAACGGCAGACCCGGCGAGATCCTGGTGGCGGACGGCAAGAACGGCCTTGTGGTCGCCGCGGGGGAAGGCGCCGTGAAAATCGGCGAAATCCAGGCCCCCGGCGGCAAGCGCATGGACGCCGCCGCGTACCTTCGGGGCAAGCCCCTGCCGGTGGGAGGGCTGTTTTCTTGAAGGACGCGAGACGGGCCGCCGCAAACGCGCTGCTCAACATGGAGCGCGGGGCGTACGCCAATCTGGCGCTGAAGGACGAGCTGCCGCAGGTGCCTTCCGAGCACCGCGGCTTCTGCTCGGCGCTGGTGTACACCGCGCTGGAGAAGCAGATCTATCTGGACTGGGTGATTCAAAAGTTCACCTCGGGCCCAGTTAAGCCGGCCGCGCGCATCGTTCTTCGTTTGGGCCTTTGCCAGGCGCTGTTCATGGGCGTGCCGGAAGCCGCCGCCGTCAACGAGTCCGTGCGCCTCATCAAGGCCATGGGAAAACCCGCGCTTTCCGGCTTTGTCAACGGCGTGCTGCGCGCCGCCCTGCGGGAAAAAGACGCCCTTTCCCCCCCTTCGGGGAAGGACGCGGCCTCTCTTTCCGTGCGCACCGGCACGCCGGAGTGGATCGCAAAGACGTTTCTTGATAGGTTCGGCCCCGAACTGGCGGAGGCCATTCTGACCTCCCCCGGGGAGCAGGGTTCGATTCGGGTCAACACCCTGAAGGCGGACGTGGACACCGTCCGCCAGCAGCTGGGCTTTCCCACCACCTGCGGCAGGTTCGTGCCGGAGGTGCTGCGCTATAACGCCGCTGCAGGGGACTTGACCGGGAGCGTGCTGTTCCAAAAAGGGCTGATCGCGCTGCAGAGCGAGGCTTCGGCGCTGGTTTGCAAAGTGGCAGACCCGAAACCCGGCCAGACGGTGCTGGACGCCTGCGCCGCCCCCGGCGGCAAGACCGCGGCGCTGGCGGCCATCGCGGGCAATCAGGCGGAAATTACCGCCTGGGACGTGCACCCCCACCGGGTGGAGCTTATCAAAGCCACCTGCGCGCGGCTGGGGGTGCGGGTGCGGGCCGAAGTCAAGGACGCTTCCGCGTTTGACCCCGCCTTGGAAGGGCGATTCGACGTGGTGCTCGTCGACGCGCCCTGCTCGGGGCTGGGCGTGGCCGGAAAGCCCGACCTGAAGCTGAAAAAGCGCAAAGAGGACGTGGAGGCGCTGTCGAAGGTGCAGCTCGCCATCCTTTCCGCCTGCGCGAGGTACGTCAAGTCCGGCGGAACGCTGGTGTATTCCACCTGCACCATCTCGCAGCCGGAGAACGAGGGCGTCACCGACGCCTTCCTCGCCGCGCACGATGGCTTCTGTCCGGGGGACCTTTCCCCCTTCTTTCCCGAAGATTTTGACCGGCAGCGCCTTGTGAACGGGCGGGTGCAGCTTCTGCCGCCCGTGGACGGCGTCAACGGATTTTACCTTGCGAGGATGCACAGAAGATGACCCTTTCGGACATGAACTGGATGGACATGGACCTTCCCGCCATGAAGGAGGCCATGAAGGAACTGGGCGAGCCGGCTTTTCGCGCCTCGCAGGTGTTTTCCTGGCTGCACAGGGGGCGGGATTTTGCGGAAATGTCCAACCTCGGCGCGGCGTTGCGGAGCAAGCTCGCCAAAGCCCGCCCGCTGGGGGGCGTGAAGGTGCTTCAAAAGCTGGTCTCCTCAAAGGACGGCACGGCGAAGTACCTGTTTTTGCTGGAGGACGGCAACATCGTCGAAGGGGTGCTGATGCACCACAAGCACGGCAACACCATCTGCATCTCTACCCAGGTGGGCTGCCGCATGGGGTGCACCTTCTGCGCCTCCACGTTGAACGGGCTGGTGCGAAACCTCCGGCCTGGGGAGATGCTCTCCGCCGTGGCGGTGGTGAACCGCGAGCAGATGGAGGCCGAAGGGCTCAAGGAAGGCCGGGCGATTGCCAACATCGTGCTGATGGGCAGCGGCGAGCCTTTGGACAATTACGACAACGTGCTCGCCTTTTTGCGCCTCGTGAACGCCAAGGAGGGGCTGAACATCAGCTTCCGCAACATCTCTCTTTCCACCTGCGGCCTTGTGCCGAAAATGCGAGAGCTGGCGGATTCCGGCGTGCCGGTGACGCTGTCGGTCTCCCTGCACGCGCCGGAGGACGAGATGCGCAAAAAGCTGATGCCCATCGCCAACCGGTACTCCGTGGCCGAGGTGGTGGACGCGGCGAAGTACTACGTCGGGGTCACCGGCAGAAGGGTCATCTTTGAATACGCCCTCATCCGCGGCACCAACGACACTCCGGAATGCGCGCAAAAGCTCGCGGCGCTGCTCAAGGGCTTCCAGTGCCACGTGAACCTCATCCCCCTGAACGAGGTCAAAGAACGCGGCATGCAGGGCACCGCCAGGGACGACGCCAAGCGCTTCATGGAACAGCTGAACGCCCTCGGCCTTTCCGCCACCATCCGGCGGGAAATGGGGGCGGACATCGAGGGCGCCTGCGGGCAGCTCCGCCGTCGGTACCTTGCCGACCGCGCCACGGGTGCAGAAGGAGAGGAATAAATGCTGAAGCTGGCAGAGAAGTCGCACACCGGCCTTGTGCGCAGCCTGAACGAGGACGCCACCGCCGCCCGGGAGGGCAACCCCTGGCTGCTTCTGGTGGCGGACGGCATGGGCGGCCATTCCGCCGGGGAGGTGGCCTCCTCCATCGCCCGCGCCACCGTGGAGGAGGCGCTGCAAGGTTTCGGATGCTCCATCGCCGCGCTGCACGACGCCGTGGAAAAGGCGAACGCCGCGGTGTACGAGCGTTCCCGCACGGCGCCCGGCTGCCGCGGCATGGGCACCACGCTGGTACTCGCCTGCGGAACAGAGGGCGAGGCCCTCGTCGCCAACGTGGGGGACAGCCGGGCGTACCACTACTCGCAAAAAGACGGAGTTTTGCGCCAGATCACCCGGGACCACAGCCTGGTGCAGGAGCTTTTAAGCGCCGGCCGCCTGACGCCCCAGCAGGCCCTTTCCTACCCGTTCCGCAACGTCATCACCCGGGCGGTGGGCACCTCGCCCAGCATCACGCCGGACATTTTTGAGGTGGAGCTTGCGGACGGGGACGCGATTTTACTCTGCTCCGACGGGCTGACCAACGAGGTGCCGGACGACGCCATCCTCGAAGCGCTGAAAAACAGCGGCAACGACCCGGCAGCCGCCTGCGAGGCGCTGATTGACCGCGCCCTGAAAAGCGGCGGGAGGGACAACATCTCCGTCGCCATCGGGTTCTTCCTGGCGGAAGGGGGCTGCGACGGATGAGCGAGTGGAACGTCGGCACGGTGGTCGCGGGGCGGTACCGCATCCTGAATATGATCGGCTCCGGCGGCATGGCCAACGTCTACAAGGCGTACGACACCGCCGCCCGCCGCAACGTCGCCCTGAAGGTGCTCAAAAGCGAGTACGCCACGGACGCGGAGTTCGTGCGCCGCTTCCGCTCGGAAGCCCAGGCGGTGCTCAACCTGTCCCACGAGAACATCGTCCGCTCCTACGACGTGGGCCAGTGGGAGGACTGCTATTACATCGTGCTGGAGTTCGTGCCCGGCAAGACCCTGAAGGAGATCATCGCCGAGGAAGCGCCCTTCGACCGCAAGCGCATCATCAGCCTGGGCTGCCAGCTGTGCGACGCGCTGGGCCACGCCCACGAGCGCAACGTGGTGCACCGGGACGTGAAGCCCCAGAACGTCATCATCAACGACCACGGCAAGCCCAAGGTGGCGGATTTCGGCATCGCGCGGTTCACCGACGCCTCCACCGTCACCTACACGGGGGATAAAATCCTGGGCTCGGTGCACTACGTATCCCCCGAGCAGGCAAAGGGAGAGCTGGTGGACGCGAAGAGCGACATTTACTCGCTGGGCATCGTGCTCTATGAGATGGCCACCGGGCGTGTGCCCTTTGACGCGGAGAACACCGTCTCCGTCGCGCTCAAGCACCTGCAGGAGGAGATGGTCCCCCCCATCGTCCACAACCCCGCCATCGGCGCGGCGCTGAACGGCATCATCCTGCGCGCCACCAGCAAGGACAAGGCCGCCCGCTACGCCAGCATGCGGGAACTCAAAAAGGACCTGCTGCGCGCCGTGCGGGAGCCCAACGTGGATTTCGCCACCCAGGAGGCGAAGCTGAACAGCAGGCCCGCGAAAAAGAGCGAGCCCTCCGGCGAAAAGGGCATCCGCACCTCCCCCTTCAAGCGCACGATGATGCTGCTCATCGTCATGCTCATCACCGTGGGCATCCTGCTTTCCTTCCTTCTGATCGGCAGCACCCTTCTGAACCGCAACAACGGCGTCCGGCAGACCCGCTACGTGCCCTCGCTGACCGGCAAGACCCTGTTCGCCGCGTCGGAATCGGCGAAGTCCATGGGCTTTGAGCTGGTGGTGCGCAGCCGGGTGGTGCGGGACGACGTGCCGGCGGACACCGTCATCAACCAGGAGCCCAAGGCCGGCAACCAGGGCCGCGAGGGGGACGTGATCTACGTGGACGTCAGCGCCGGCCCCGCCACGGTGGAAGCGCCGATCCTGACCGGCCTTTCGGTGGAGGAGGCGACCCTGGCGGCCGGGGAGTGGGGGCTTTCCATCGCCGGCATCACCTATGAGGCGGACCCCGCGGTGCAGCCGGGGGAGGTCATCCGCCAGAGCCCGGAGCCGGGCACGGAGATGTTCGTGGGGGACGCGCTCTACATCGTGGTCAGCGGTTCTGAGGAGGACATGGCGATGATGCCCAGCGTCCTCGGGGACCGGATTTCCACCGCCATCGACAGGCTGCGCGCCGCAGGCTTTTCCCGCATCTTCGTGCGCACCGTGGAGAGCGAGGAGCTGCCCGGCAGGGTCATCAACCAGATGCCGGAGAGCGACACCCTGCAGTCCGCGGACGCGAAGATCGAGCTGTGGATCAGCCCGCCGCTGCTGACGGAGGAGTACGCCTCCGACCGCGCCTTCAATCTGGACATCCCGGCCAACGATTCCAGCGTGGCGGTGCTGCTCCATGAAGACGGGGTGTACTACGTGCTGTACGAAGGCGTCCTCCCTGCGGGACAGCAGACCGTTTCGCTGACCGTGCGGGGCAAAAGCGAAGGGCCGCATGAGATCATCATCACCGTCAACGGCGAGGAGGTCCGCAGGGAATCGGTCACACTGGCAAAACGCAAATAACGGAACGGTTTACATGAACGGCACGATTGTCAAGGGAATCGGTGGTTTTTACTATGTGGACACGGGCGATGCCGTTTACGAGTGCAGAGCCCGCGGCCTTTTCAGGCTGGAGCAGAACACGCCCCTGGTGGGCGACTTTGTGGAGTTCCTGCCCGAAGAGGGGAAACTGAAGGGATACATCACCGCCATCGGCGAGCGCAGGAGCAGAATGCTCCGCCCGCAGGTGGCCAACGTGGACCAGTTCGCGCTGGTGGTGGCGGCGTCGGCGCCCAGGCCCGGCCCGCTGCTGTGCGACAAGCTGCTTCTGCAGGCGGCGCTGGCGAAGGTGGCCGCCCTGATCGTCATCAACAAGTGCGACGAGGCAAGCAAGGCCTTTCTCGACGCCTTTTCCGCCGAGTACGCCTCATCCGGAGCCAAGATGCTCTTCGTCTCCGCCAGGACCGGATTCGGGCTGGACCAGCTCGCCGCGGCGCTGAAGGGACGGATCACCTGCTTTGCCGGGCAGTCCGCGGTGGGCAAGTCCTCCCTCATCAACGCGCTGGCGCCGGGGGTCTCTCTGAAGGTCGGCGGCCTTTCGAAAAAGACCGACCGCGGCAGGCACACCACCCGGCACGCCGAGCTTCTGCGCGTGGCGGGGGGGTACGTGGTGGACACGCCGGGCTTTTCCCTGCTGGAGCTTCTGCCCATGGACCCCGCGGAACTCTGCCAGTACTACCCCGAGATGAAGGACTTTCTCGGGCAATGCCGCTTTCCGGACTGCCAGCACCGGGCGGAACCGGACTGCGCCGTCAAGGAGGCCGTCGAAAAGGGGCTCATCCCCGAGGGCAGGTACGGCCGGTATCTGCAGCTTTGGGCGGAACTGAAGGAACTGGAGCGCAAAAAATACGACTGAAGGGGTCTGCCATGAAGGCTGTGGTGGTGTGCGCCGGCGAGCGGTGCAGCGACAGGCTGCTCTTTGCCCAGTGCAGGGACGCGGACCTTCTGGTCTGCGCCGACGGCGGCCTTGACTGGGCGCTGGAAAAGGGGCTGAAGCCGGACGTGGTGGTGGCGGACGGGGACTCCATGCGATCCGCCCTGCCCGAAGGGTGCGAGTTCGTTTCCCTGCCGCAGAGGAAGGACGAGACGGACGCCGAGGTCGCGGCAAAGCTCGCGGTAAATCGCGGGTGCCGCCGCGTCGTCATCCTGGGCGGGACGGGAAGGCGGCTTGACCACACGCTGGGGAACATCCAGCTTCTGGTGGGGCTGAAGATGCTGGGCGCCGAAGGGGAGCTGCTGGACGATTGCAACGCCGTCACCGTCACCCGCGAAAAAGCCTGCCTTTGGGGAAAGCCCGGGGAACTCGTTTCCCTCATCCCTTTGGGGGAGGATGTGAACGTGCGCGCCACGAAAGGGCTTTTGTACCCGCTGGCGGATTCCGACCTGCTTTTGCACGAGCCCCGGGGCGTGAGCAACGAGTTCACCGGCGAAGCCGCCGAGATCGACGTGCGCCGCGGCTGGGTGGCCGTGGTGCGCTCCCGGGCGTAACGCGGTTTCTCATTCTGGCAAATCGCACGAAGCAAGCATCAATGAAAAACCCCGCGCTTTGACTCGCGCGGGGTTTTTGCTGTGTTTGGGTCTGCCCTTACTTCATGTTGTACACAGCGGTGATGGTGGCGGACACGGTCACCTGCCCGCTCTGGATGGTGCTGCCGATGGAGGCGCCTTCTTCCGGCATTTCCGCATCTGCAAGCATGCCGTCCGCGTAGTACTTGTAGGGGCTGTAGCTGGTGCTGGTGGTGGAGAAGGACACCGGCGAGCCCAGCGTCATGCCGCTGGCCTTGGCGATGGCATTGGCGCGCTTGCGGGCCTTCTGGGTGGCCTCGGCCAGCACCTGCACGTAGTACTCCTCCTCGTCCTCCACGGCGAAGGACACGCTGTTGAACTGGTTGGCGCCGGCGTTCATGGCGGCGTCCACAATGTCGCCCACCTTGTCCAGCTTGCGCACGGTGATGGTGAGATTGTTGGTGACGGTGTAGCCGGTCACCTTGCGGTTGCCCTTGTCGTCCCAGGAATAGTTGGTGTACATGGACAGGCTGCTGGTCTGGATGTCCTTCTCGTCGACGCCGGCCTTCTTCAGGGCGTTGAGCACACGGGTCATGGTGTCGGTGTTCTCCTGCTTGGCGACCTTGGGGGAGGCGTTCTCCGTGCGGACGCCCAGGGAGACGTAGGCGATGTCCGGCTCCACGGACAGGGTGGCGGTGGCGCTGACGGTCACGACGGGGCTTGCCGCAGTGGTGGCGGCGAAGGCTGTGGTGGTCATGAGCACCATCATCAGCGCGGAAAGCGCCGCGGCGAGAATGCGTCTTGTCTTCATGGTGAATCCTCCTGTTATTCGGGTTTTATGGTGTCGTCCTCAGGCGCGCGTTCCGCCTGGGTCTGTACCTCGGCAGGCTGTGGGGCATTCCCCTTCGGGCTGCGAAGCCTTCTTCCGGGGGCATGGCCGCGCCTTTTCCTCAGCCACGCCGCCAGGCGCCAGATCAGCACCGCCAGGGCGGCAAGGAGGAGCAGGCCGAAGAAGTTGCCGCTGAACCAGACGAGCAGATCCTGCAAAAAGATGCCGGTGTTTTTCAGGGACTGGGCGAAGGCGGCGGAGATGCGCTCGCCCAGGGACTGCTCGGTGGCCTGGGGCCGCTCGAACTGGGTCAGCTCGTAGAAATCAAGGGTGACGGTGGAGTAGCTGATCTGGTTGTCCAGATTGCGCAGAGCGGTTTCGATGCTCTCCAGCTCGTAGCGCACCCGGGCGATCTCGGTTTCAAGGGCCAGAATGTCCGAAAGCTCGGACGCCTCCGTCAGGATGCTTTCCAGCCGCTCCAGCTGGATCTCGTAGGTCTTCTTCCTGGCCTCGTAGTCGTAATACTGGGTGGTGACGTTGGTGACGTTGCTGCTCTGGCTGATGATGTCGATCAGGTTTCCCGCATCGGAGAGGAAGGCGTCCAGCCTGTCGGCGGGGATGCGGGCGACGATGTTCGCCGTCCTGCCCGAATCGCCGTAGGCTTCCGGTTTTTTGCCGTATTCCGAGGCGCTCTCGATGTACCCGCCCATGCGCTCCACCGCGGCTTTGACGCCGGCCACCGCGTCGTCAAAGCTTCTGGTTTCGCCCCGCAGGTAGACGTTTTTGATCAGCTTGTCGGCGCTGACGTTCCCGCCCGCGGCGGAACCCGTGCCGGCAATGGGGCTTTTTTCGCCGGCCGTGCCGCCGGCGTCGTGCTGCTGCTCCTCGGGCTTGGGCGCGGGGGCGGTCATGCTTTCGCTGTCCTCGTAAATGGGCGCTCTGCCGCCGGGATTGGCGGCTTCGGTCTTGCCGCCCTCGTACGAACTGTTGGCAGAGCATCCAATCAGCACAACGGCGAGCAGCAGGCAAAACATTGCCGAAAGTATCGTCCGGATTTTTCTCATGGCGCACCTCCTCGCGCGTTGGGGTTCGTCTGTCCCTAATACGACCTGTGTGGGGATAATGTTCCCAAAATGCGCAAAAAGCCCGGCATATTCTGCCAGACCCCCGCATTTGCATTCCGGTTTCCTTCCTTCCGGTTTTCAGGCCGGTCAGCTGCACCGGCCCTTGCCCTGGGGCACCGTCACCGAGTACTTGCGCAGCATCTCGATGGGGCAGTACCTGGACTTCGCGGTGCGAAGGCCCAGGTCGCCCATGTCCTCTTCGCGGTTGACGAACTTGAGGCAGAGCGTGTCGTTGTTTTTGGCGAACTCCATGTTGATCACCGCCGAGGAGCCCTGAAAATCGCGGCGCGCCTTTTCAATGTGCACAAAGAGGGTGTCCCCCACCCGCTCGCCCACGGCGATGGCGACGATCTCGCCCGCGGCCCGGATCACGCCGCCGGTCTGGCCCAGCTTGGGGTAGTGGTCCAGCACCTTCATCGTCATTTCCTTTTCCAGGTCGGACTGGGCGTTCTTGTGCTCGGAGTACTTGATGTAGTTGTGGAAGAACTCGCGCACCTCGTCCAGGTTTTCCGGCGTGATGGGGTCGTAGATGTAGTCGCCGTAGTTCTTCCTGAACTTGTTGATGTTGTTGCGCTGGGCGTTGAACTTCCTGCCCTGCAGGGTGATGATGTCCTTCTTGTCGTACAGGTAGTCCGACCAGTCCGGCGAGTAGCGCACGGTCAGCTCGCCGTAGTAGTGGTTCGCGATGACGGAGATGCAGGATTCCGGCACCGGCTCGAACACCGTGGGGATGCCGTGCTCCATGGCGTAGCGGTCGATGGCGCACAGCGCGTCCTCCACCGAGCCCTTCCCGATGGGCATGGAAAAGGCGATGGTGCCGTTGCGCAAAATGTTCTTGATCACCAGCATGCCGTTGTATTCCGCGTATTCGGCGGAAAAATAGTCCGCCCACATGATGGCGGTGCCCACCGTGAAGTCGCAGATCCGGTACTTCTGGGCGTTGAAATAGGGGCGAAGCGCATCGCCGGAGTCCACTGTGATCGGTTTGAATGAGAGCATGACCATACCTTCTCTTTTTATAGTTCGAGGGGCGGCAGAGCGCCGCCGTTCAGTCTCTTCAGCGCCGCCTGAAAGCCTTCAGGCAGCGGCGCGCAAAAGCGCATGGGTTCGCCCGTTCTGGGATGGTTCAGGTGCAGGCGGAACGCGTGCAGCGCCTGGCCGGAAAAGCCCAGTTTGTTCTTCGCAGCGCCGTATACCCCGTCCCCTGTCACCGGATGGCCGATGTGCGCCATGTGCACCCGGATCTGGTGGGTGCGACCGGTCTCCAGTCTGCAAAGCACCAAGGTGTTGCCAGAGCCGGATGCGCCGCTGGCCGTGGCGGGAAAGCGGGAAAGCACCCGATAGTGCGTCGTGGCGTCCCTGCCGCCCGGCACCACCGCCATCTTCTTGCGGTCCTTCGGATGGCGGGCGATGGGCGCGTGAACCGTCCCCTCGTCCTGCCGGATGACGCCGTCCACCAGCGCGAGGTACTCCCGGCCTGCGGTGCGGCTCTGGATCTGTTCGGAAAGCGACCGCATGGCCGCGTCGTTCTTCGCCACCACGAGAAGGCCGGAGGTGTCCTTGTCGATCCGGTGCACGATGCCAGGCCGCAGCTCGCCGCCGATGCCGGCAAGGTCCCTCACGTGGAACAGCAGGGCGTTCACCAGCGTGCCGGAAAGGTTCCCCGGCGCAGGGTGCACCACCATGCCCGCGGGCTTGTTCACCACGATGATGTCCGCGTCCTCGTAGACGATGTCGAGCGGGATGTCCTCCGGCACGAGCTCCGTGACCTCCGGCTCGGGCAGCGAAAAGCGCACCACCTGGCCGCTCCTGAGCCGGTAGTTCGCCTTCCGGGGCGCGCCGTCCACCGTGACGCCGCCCTTTTTGATCAGGTTCTGCACGAAGGAGCGGGTGATGCCCTCCGCGTTGGCGGCGACGAACACGTCCAGCCGCTCGCCGCCCTCCTGCACCACAAGGACTTCCTCGTCATTTTCCTGCCACATGATCCTCTCCCGAACTGTGCGCGTTTTCCGGCAGGCCGTTTTCCGCCTTGCCGGCATTCTCCCCCGCCGGCGCCTTTTTCCTGGAAAGCTTGGCGCTCAGCCAGTCCGCAAGGTCCCTGCCTTCGAAGAACGCCAGCCGCACGAACAGCACCACCATGGCGAAAAGCACCCACACGTCCGCCACGTTGAAGATGACGGTGCCCAGAAAGGGCAGATAGATCATGTCCGGCACGAAGTCAAAGAGCAGGTAGTTGAGCTGGTTGCCGATCAGCCCCGCCAGAAAGAAGCACAGCGCGGCGCGGGTGATGGGCGCAAGCTTTTTGCGCTGCCGGACGAGCAGGTACACCGCCAGCGCCACCTGCAAAACGCGCACAATCAGCATGACGGCGCTCCTTCCCCGCAGGAAGGACACGTTCTCGCCGGTGTTCTCGGCGTAGACGAGGTGGAACACGCCCTCTACCACGGGAACCGCGCCGTTTGGCAGGGCGGCGAGCACGTGCACCGCCCAGCACTTGGTGATCTGGTCGATGGCGAGCAGGGCCATCGTGAGGATCAGGTCAGCCAGCATGGTGACCCTCCTCCGCCTCCGACCGGCTTTCCCCGCCTTCGGCACCGGCGGGCTGCTCTGATGCGGAAAGGGCTTCGCCCCCGTTTGCATCCCCAAGGCTTTCCGCCTCGGCCGCTTGCGCCGGCGCGGCTGCCTTCGCCTTGCTGCGCTGTTTGAACTCCTCTGCCAGCAGGAAGAGGACGAGCATGCAGGCGCCCACCGTCAGGCAGGCGTCCGCCACGTTGAACACGTAAAAGCGAATCAGGCGGAAGTCGAACATGTCCCGCACGTAGCCCAGAATCGCCCGGTCGATGAGGTTGCCCAGCGCGCCGGCGTAAATGAAGGACAGCGCCACGCGCATCCAGGGGGCGGTTGTGCGGCGCTTTTTGACCATGTAGACCGAAAGCATAGTCAGGACGATAACGGTGAGCGCGATGAAGAAGACCCTGGCGTTTTGCAGCATGCCGAAGGCCGCGCCCCGGTTTTCGACGTAGGTGAAGTGGAACACGCCCTCGATCAGGGGAAGGTCGCCGCCGTGCAGGTTCTTGAGGGGGCCGGCGGCCCAGAGCTTGACGAGCTGGTCGATGACGGTGAAGGCGATGACGATGCAGAATTCGAGCAAAACAGTTCCTCCGAAGTTTTCGGTTACTCCAGTTCCGGCGAGGCGGCGGGGGCGGGGATGACGAGGTCCTCCAGCCCGCTGAGGGGCACGCCCTCTGCGCGGTACATGCTCCGTCCCGCTTTGGAGAGGTGCCACTTGTCCACCGAGCGGTAGAGGTCGGTGTCCCGGATGTCCGTCGAGATGGTCAGCTCCGCGGAATAGGCGATGGAGTACGTCCTGAAATACAGCATCACGAAGGGGAGCTCCTCGGTGAACGCCTCGCACAGGGCCTGCATGTTCGCCTTGAGCTCCTTTTCCGAGGCGGAGGCGTTGACCTTGCCCACCAGGGCTTCCATCCTCTCGGAGCTGTACCGCCCGTGGTTGCGCTCGCCGTCAGTGGACAAAAGCGCGCTCAAGTCCGGCGACCGGTCCAGATTGATGCCCGCCAGCGCCAGATCGAAGCCGCCGGCTTCCAGGGCGGTCAGATAGTCGTCCTGCCCCTCGTTCCACGCGGCGGTCACGACGTCGATCTGGATGCCCACCGCCTCCAGCTGGGTCTTGATGAGGGCCGCGACGTCCTTGCGGATGAGGTTGTCCGCCGTGTCGTTCACCAGCAGGGTGAGCTTGAGCTTGGAGATGCCGCCCTCCTCCCGCAGCTCGCGGATGCCGTCCCCGTCGTAGTCCATCCAGCCCGCGTCCTCCAGAAGCGCCTTCGCCCTGGAGACGTCGGTGTCGTACACCTTGCTGGACGAGTCGTACAGCCACGAGTCCGGCGGAACGGGCACGTCCACCGCCACGGCGTGGTTGTAATAGCAGCGGGAGATGATCTCGCGCCTGTCCAGCGCGTAGGCGATGGCCTGCCGCACTCTGACGTCCTGCAGCCGCCAGGCGTTGTGGTTGATGTACAACAGTTCGGCGTGCTGGCTGTACGCCTCGTAGATGTTGACCACGTTCTCCTCGCGGTACGACGTGGCCGTCACCGACGTGGAGGGCGCGAAGTTGATTTCGCAGATCTGGAGAAGGGACAACGCCGTCGTGCCCTCCTCCATGGTCTTTGCCACGACGTTCTGGATGTACGGCGACTTTTTCCACCAGCGCGCGCTGGCGGTCAGCAGCACCCCTTCCGCCGGATTCGCAGCGGTGAGCACGTACGGCCCCGTGCCCTTGTTCTTTGCAAAATGGTCCTTTGAGACGATGGGGAAGGTCAGGGCGTACAGGGCGGACATGCCGGGGTTCACCCCCGTGACCACCAGGCCGTACTCGTCCGTCGCCTCGATGGAGGCGATCTTGTCCGCCATCTGGCGGTAGGGGGACTGGGCGTAGGCGTCGCTTTTCAGAAGTTCATAGGTAAACAGCACGTCCCGGGCGGTGAAAAAGTCGCTCTCGCCGTGCCAGGTGACCCCTTTTCGCAGCGAGACCACCCAGGTGACGCCGCCGTCGTAGGTGTTCCAGGTTTCGGCGAGGCAGGCGGAGAGCCTATCCGCGCTGTCATAGGTCAAAAGGGGCTCGTACACCAGCGAAAGGAGGCTCTTGACCTCCTTGGTATTGACCAGCAGCGGGTCAAAGGATTCGACGTTCTGGGGAATGGCGACGATGAGCGCGCCGCCGGGCACGGGGTTCGTGCTTTCGTCCTCCACCACCACGGAAGTGGGTTCGGGCGTCGCCTCCGCGGCGTCGCCTCCCGCTGCGCCGCAGCCGGAAAAAAGGAGCAAAAGGGAGAGGGCCGCGCAGGCGCACCGAAGGGCGGCGGATCGCTCAGCCAAAGGCCTTCGGGTAAAGCTTTTTGTATTTCGCATAGGCGCGGTCCACCTTCTCGACGTATTGCTCGGTTTCGGGGTACGGAATGCGCTTGAGCGTCACGCCGTCCTCCGAATAGGCGGGGTCGTTGAGCCACCCCCGGACGGCGTTGTGCCCCGCGTTGTAGGCGGCGAGCACCGTGTCCACCGGCGTGAAGCGCTCAAACAGAAAGTTCAGGTACCAGCAGCCGTAGCGGATGTTGGTGTACGGCTCGGTTAGAGCGTCCGGGTCGAAAGGCTCGCCGAGCTTGCCGGCGATCCACTCCGCCGTGGACGGCATGAGCTGCATCAGCCCCAGCGCGCCCTTGGGGGAGACGGCGGTCTCGCGGCTGCCGCTCTCCACGTGGATGATGGCGGCAACAAGGTAGGGGTCGAGGCCGTACTCCTCGCTGTACCGCGCGATGGCGGCGACGTTGGTCAGCTTGTAGGTGAGCTTATCCACCTCTCCGGAAAGCACGAGGAAAACCAGCGCAATAAGCGCCAGCACGAAAAGCGCCACCAGAGCGGCGGCCAGCCGTTTTCCTCTTTTTTTGCCCCGCGCGGATGCGCGCCGTTTTTCCTCAGGCATGTTGCACTGTCCTTTCGCCGGCCAGGAAGAACTCCCTCGCCTGTTTAATCAGTTCCTCCCTGCCGTCGTCGTTGACCAGCACCCTGTCCGCCTTTTGGAGCTTCAGCTTCTGGGCGGTCTGGGCGCGCATTCGCGCACGGGCCTCCTCTTTGGGAATGCGGTCCCGCTCCATGATGCGGCGCAGGCGCACGTCGTCCGACGCCACCACCAGCCACACCTCGGAGCACAGCTTGTAAAGCCCCGTCTCGATCAGAAGCGCCGCGTCGATCACGCAGGTCGCCTTTGGCAGGTCCCGCTGCAGGGCGGCGAGCCTTTCTTTGATGGCGCCCACGATGATGGGGTGCAAAATGGCGTTGAGCCTGTTTCGCGCCGCCTCGTCCCGGAACACCAGATTGCCGAGCCTGCGCCGGTTGAGGCCGTTCTTGTCAAAATACCGCTCGCCGAAGGCCGCCCTCACCGCCCGCTCCCCTTCGGATCCGGGGGCCACCGCTTCGCGGGCGATGACGTCCGCGTCGATGACTATGGCGCCCAGTTTCTGCAGCTCCTTTGAGACGGTGGACTTACCGGCGGCGATGTTTCCAGTCAGGCCAATGACTCTCATTTCGTGTCGTACCAGCTTCTGCCCGAGCGCACGTCCGCCACCAGCGGGACGGAAAGCGTCGCGACCCCCTCCATGACCTTTTTGAGCAGGCGCTCCACTTCGGGGACCTCCTCCTTCGGGCAGTCGACGATGAGTTCGTCGTGAATCTGCAGGATGAGCTTTGCGGCAAAGCCGCCTTCCTTCAGCGCCCTGTCCATCGCCACCATGGCGAGCTTGATGATGTCTGCCGCGGTGCCCTGGATGGGCGCGTTCATCGCGGCCCGCTCCCCGAAGGAGCGGGTGTTGAAGTTGGAGCTTTTCAGCTCGGGAATGTCCCTCCTTCTGCCGAAAAGCGTGCGGGCGTAGCCGTTCTTTCTGGCCTCCTCCACGGTCTTTTGCATGAAGTCCCGTATTTTGGAATACTTATCCAGATACGCCCTGATGTATTCCCCCGCCTGCTTTCTGGAAATGCCCAGGTTCTGGGCAAGGCCGAAGTCCGATATGCCGTAGACGATGCCGAAGTTCACGGCCTTTGCGGCGGAGCGCATCTCGCCGGTGACCATGTCCGGCGGCACGCCGAACACCGTCGCGGCGGTGCGGGTGTGAATGTCCTGCCCCAGGCGGAAGGCCTCTGCCATGGTTTCGTCCCCCGCCATGTGAGCCAGCACCCGCAGCTCGATCTGGGAATAGTCCCCGCCCACGAGCAGGTTCCCCGGCGATGCCACGAAGGCCTTGCGGATCTCCCTGCCAAGGGCTGTGCGCACCGGGATGTTCTGCAAGTTTGGCTCTGCGCTGGAGATGCGGCCGGTGGCGGCGACGGTCTGGTTGAAGCGGGTGTGCACCCGGCCGTCCGGGCCCAGGGCGGCGAGCAGGCCGTCGATGTACGTGGATTTCAGCTTGGTGAGCCTGCGGTACTCCAGCACGCGCTCCGCCAGCGGATGCAGCGTGGAAAGGTACTCCAGCGTGTCCGCGTCGGTGGAATAGCCGGTCTTGGTCTTTCTGGAATAGGGAAGGCCCAGCTTTTCGAACAGGATGACGCCCAGCTGCTTGGGGGAGAGGATGTTGAACTCCTCGCCGGCGAGGCCGTAAATCTGCCGCGTCAGCGCCTCGATCTCGCCCACGAAGCGAACGTCCATCTCCCTGAGCACCTCGGGATCCAGGGCGAAGCCCTCGCGCTCCATGTCAAACAGCACGGAAATGAGGGGCAGCTCGATGGCGTCGTGCAGCTCCTTCATGCCCTGTTCACGAAGCTGCCGCTCCATGTCCTCCCGCAGGGGGAACAGCGCGGCGGCGCACACCGGGCCGAAGGGCTCGCAGAGTTCCGAAAGCGAGTAGTTCGAACGCGAAGGGTGCAGCAGATACGCGGCGATCATGGGGTCAAAGGCCAGCCCCCGCAGCGCGATCCCCGCCTCGGAAAGCATATGCATCCACTGCTTGGCGTCGTAGAGGATTTTTTTCGGTTTCTCCGCAGAAAAGACGGGCGCCAGGGCGGAAAGCAGCTCCGAAGGGGAGAAGGCGTCGCGCAGCAGCGTCATCTGCTCGGAAACGGGCAGCGCGAACTGCTCGCCGGCGTCCGTGGCGACGGTGAGCACGTCCGACAGCGCCACGGAGATTTCGTTCGCGGAAAGCAGCCTCGGCAAAAGGGCTGTAAGGTCCTCTTTTCCCGAAAGGGCGGTCGCCTTGATTTCCTGCTTTTCGGCCTGCACCGCTTGCGGCTCCTCCGGTTTTTCCGGCAGGCGGCTGATGATGCTGCGCAGTTCCAGGGCGCGCAGCATGTCCACCCCGTCGTGCAGCCGGGAGGGTTCAAAGGTGCAGTCGGACAGAGCCACGTCCGCGATGCGGTCGGGGTCCGTCACGATGCGGGCAAGGTCGAGGCACAGTTTCGCCTGTTCGCCGTACTCTTTGAGGCGTTCTTTGAGCTTGGCGCCGGGGATGTCGTTGATGTGGTGGAGCACCTCGTCCAGCGTGCCGTACTGCTGAATCAGCTTGAGGGCGGTCTTCTCCCCCACGCCGGGCACGCCGGGGATATTGTCCGACGCGTCGCCCATCAGGCTCTTGACCTCGATCATGCCCGCGGGCGTCACGCCGTACAGCTCGAACAGCACCTCCGGCGTCACGCGGAGGGTTTCGGAGATGCCTTTTTTGGTCAGAAGCAACGTGGTGTTTTCTTCCACCAGCTGCAATGCGTCCCGGTCCCCCGTGACGATGAGGGCGCGCACGCCCTCTTTGGCCGCTTTTCGGGAGAAGATGCCGAGGATATCGTCCGCCTCGAGGCCCTGCCTGGAGAGCGTTTTGATGCGCATCCTTTCGAGAAGTTCCCGCAGTATGGGGAACTGGGCGCGAAGATCATCCGGCGTTTCCTGCCTGCCGGCCTTGTAGGCGTCGAACATCTCGTGCCGGAAGGTGGGGCCGTGCTCGTCAAAGGCGACGAGCATGCCGTCCGGTTTCTCCTCGGAAACGACCTTGAGCAGCATGCTCAAAAAGCCGAACAGGGCACCGGTGGGCGTGCCGTCCCGCGCCGTCATGGGCGGGAGCGCGTGGAACGCCCGGTGAAGAAGGCTGTTTCCGTCAATCAGGGCCAGAAGCTTCATGTCGGTTTCCCTTTCGGCAAGTTCGTCCATAACTCATCAATATACTATATCATACCCAAGACCCGGGCGCAAACCGGCGAAGGCTTTGGAACAGCCAAAGCGGACCTCGGACCGCGCCGAAGCCCGCACAATGCGTTGTTCAGAAAAGGGCCGCCGCAAAGGCCTCGGCGTCGAAGGGCTGGAGGTCGTCCATCCCTTCCCCCACGCCCACGAAGCGCACGGGGACGCCCAGCTCCTCCTTGACGGAAATCGCCACGCCGCCCTTGGCGGTGCCGTCCAGCTTGGTGAGCACGATGCCGGTGATGCCCGCGGCTTCCGCGAACACCTTCGCCTGGGCGATGGCGTTCTGGCCGGTGGTGGCGTCCAGCACCAGCAGCACTTCCTTTTGAAAGTCCGCGCCCTCCCGCTCGATGACGCGGCCGATCTTCTCCAGCTCCGCCATGAGGTTCTTCTTGTTGTGAAGCCGGCCGGCGGTGTCCACGATGAGCACGTCCATGCCGCGGGCCTTGGCGGCTGCCATGCCGTCGAACACCACGGCGGCGGGGTCTGCCCCCTCCTGGTGCTTGACGATGCCCACGCCCGCCCGCTGGCTCCACACCGTCAGCTGTTCGGCGGCGGCGGCGCGGAAGGTGTCCCCCGCGCAGAGCAGCACCTTTTTGCCGCTTTCTTTATATACGTGGGCGAGCTTTCCGATGGTGGTGGTCTTGCCCACGCCGTTCACGCCCACCACCAGAATCACGGAAGGCCCGCTTTTTGGCAGAAAGGCCGTGTCGGGGCGCATCATGTCCGCCACAATGTCCCGCAGCAGGGTTTTGGCCTCTTCGGTCTCGTGAACCTTGCTTTCCTTGACGCGCCGCTTGAGCTCGGCGAGCATTTTCTCTACCGTGGGGACGCCGATGTCCGCCGTGATGAGCGCTTCCTCCAGCTCCTCGTAAAAATCGTCGTCAATCGAGGAAAACCCCGAAAACACCGTGCCGATCTTCTCGGCGATGCTGTTCCTCGTCTTGGTGAGCCCTTCCGCGAGCCGCGAAAACAGGCCCTTTTTCTTTTCCTTTTCCATCAGGCTGCTCCTCCGCTTTGGGTTTTGCTGTCCGCCAGTTTCACGGACACCAGTTTGGAAACGCCCTTTTCCTCCATGGTCACGCCGTAGAGCGTGTCGCTCACCTCCATGCTGCCTTTGCGGTGGGTGATGAGGATGAACTGGGTCTGGTGGGCGTAGCGTTTCAGGTAGTTGGCAAAATTGTCCACATTCGCCTCGTCCAGAGAGGACTCGATCTCGTCCAGCACGCAGAAGGGCATGGGCTTGTGCTTGAGCATCGCGAACATCAGCGCGATGGCGGTCAGCGCCTTCTCCCCGCCGGAGAGAAGCGAAAGCATCTGCAGCTTTTTGCCCGGCGGCTGGGCGATGATGTCGATGTCGCAACTCAGCACGTCCTCGCCGGAAAGCCGAAGCTCCGCGGTGCCGCCGCCGAAGAGCTCGGCGAAGGTTTCCGCGAAAAACTTGTTGATGCGCTCGAACTGCGCCTTGAACTGCCTGCGCATGGTGGCGAGCAGCTCGTCGATGAGCACCGCGAGGTCCTGCTCCGCCTTGACGAGGTCCTGCTGCTGGGCGTAAAGCTCGTCGTACCGGGCTTTGACGCTTTTGTAATCCTCGATGGCGCTGACGTTCACGTCCCCCAGCGCGCGGATTTCCTTTCGGATCTGGTCGGTCTGGCGCTGGGAGGAGGTGAAGGAGACGCCGGTCCGGTACGCCGCCGCGCCCTCGTAGGTCAGTTCGTATTCTTCCCAGATACGGTTCTGAAGCGCGGTCAGTTCCGCTTCCAGCCTGCTTTTGGCGATTTCCGCCTGGTGGCGCTGGTCCTTCAGCGTTTCCGCTTCCTTTCGGCACCGGTCGGCCTGCTCCTCCAGCTCCTTCGCGTGGGAAAGGCTCTCGTCCCGCTTCTGCTCGCTTTCGCGGATCTGCGCGAGCCTTTCCTCACTGTCACGGCGCATTCTTGCGATGGCCTCGCCCAGCCTGCCGGACTTTTTGAGCAGTTCCTCCATCTTTTCGGCGGCTTCGGCGCCGCGCCTTGCCGCGCTTTCCGCGGCGGCGCGGGCGGCGGCGGCCTCTTTTTCCAGCCGCTCGCACTGCTGCGCTTCGGCTTCGTGCTCCTTTTTGAGGGAAAGGTGCTCCATGCGCGCCGCGTTGAGCTGTTCGGTCAGCCTTTCGCGCTCGACGCGCATGGCGGAAATCTCCGCCTGGGCGCTTTCCGCGTCCTTTTCGGAGACCTGCCGGCTGTCCTCCAGGCTGGACTGAAGCTTTTCGATTTCGGCCAGCTGGTTCTGGACGTCCTCCCTCGTTTCCCGCAGGCGCTGCGCTTCCGCCAGCCTGTCCTTCAGCTCGCTGCTGTGCCGCTGGAACAGAATGTCCAGCGTCTCGCCCTTTTCCTTCAGCTGGGCGAGGGATATGCGGCCTTCCTGCAGCTTTCTGGCGATGCGCTCCATCCGGGCGGAAGCGTCTCTTGCGGCCTGTTCCGCCTGCTGTTCCCTTTCGGCGAGGTTTGCCTTTTCCTCCCCGATGGCGGCAAGGCGCCTCTGGATGCGCGCGATCTCGTTTTCCCGACCGAGAAGCCCGGTTTCCTTCTTCTGGGCGCTGCCGCCGGTGATGGAGCCGCCTGCGTGGATGATGTCCCCAAGCAGGGTGACGATGCGGAAAGCGTTTTTCGTCCTTTTCGCCAGGGCGATGCCGGAGGTCATGTCCTCCACCACCACGGTGCGGCCCAGAAGGTTCTCGCAGATCGCCCGGTATTTCGGCTCGGTTTGCACCAAATCGCTGGCGACGCCCAGCACGCCCGCAAAACCATGCACGGCGGCGCGCTCCTCCTCCGTCAGCACCCTGGGGCGGATGGCGGTCAGGGGCAGAAACGTCGCCCTGCCGTAATTGTTCCTTCTTAAATGCTCGATGGCGCGCTTCGCGGCGTTCTCGTCCTCGGTGACGATGTTCTGCAAGGCAGTGCCCAAGGCGTATTCCACCGGCTTGACCAGCTTTTCGGGCACGCGCATCAGCTGCGCCACCACGCCCAGCACGCCCGGGCCCACAAGGCCCTTTGCGCAGTCCTTCAGAAGGTTTTTCACGCCCGCGTAGTAACCCTCGAAGTCCCGCTGCATCTCCTTGAGCAGGTTTTCCCGGGAGAGCAGGGCGGCAGTCTCCCGCTCCAGCTCCCGCAGCCTTGCCGCGCATTCCGCCTTGCGCCCGGCGGCGTCTTCGATGGCCTGTTTCGCCGCGGCGCACTCCGCTTCCAGTTCTGCCAAGGCGGACCGGGCTTTTTGCGCCTTTTCCTCGTGCCCGGTTTTTTCCTGGGAAATCTCCGCCAGTTCCTTTTCCGCCGCCTCGATGGAAGGGAGAAGCTCCGCCTCCCGCTGGGCGAGGCTGTCCAGCATGGCCTGAAGGCGGGAGGACTGCACTTTGGCGGAGGAGAGGCGGTTCATCGCCTCGATGATGCGCTCCTTGCGGCGCTCCAGCTCCTCCTCCCGCTTCGCGATTTCGCCGATGCGCGCCGAAAGCTCCCGCTCCCTGCGCTGCACGCTTTCGGACAGCGCGAGCAGGTCCATTGCCAATTCGTCCCGCTTTGCGGCATGCCGGGCGCGCTCGCGGTCCAGCGCATCGGCCCTTTTTCGCTGCTCTTCGGCTTCGCGCCGGGCGTCGTCCGCGTCCTTCTGCAACCGTTCGGCGCGCTCCGCGAGCAGCCTGCTCTCGCCGTCCTGCTGTTCGGCTTTGCGGGTGAGCTCCAAGAGCTCCCGCTGCCGGGCGGAAATCAGCCCGTCCATCCGGCGGGCGGCGTCCTGCTCCACCGCGGCGTTGGCGGTGAGCTCCGCCGCCCTGGCAAGGAGCGCCTCCTCTCTGGCGAGAAGGTCCGCGATCTGCTCCGCCTGGGCTGCGATTTTCGCCTTGGCCCGGTCGTACTGGTGCAAGAAGGCGTTGAGTTCGATGGTTTTCAGCTCTTCCTTGAGCTTCAGGTACTGTTTTGCGACTTCGCTCTGCTCATGAAGCGGCCCGAGCCTTTGGGCGAGCTCGTCCACAATGTCCCCGATGCGCACCAGGTTCGCCCTCGTGGCGGCGAGCTTGCGCTCCGCCTCGTCCTTTCGGGCGCGGTACTTGCTGATGCCCGCGGCCTCCTCGAAGATGGCGCGCCGGTCATCCGACCTGCCGGAGAGGATCTCCTCGATCCTGCCCTGGCCGATGATGGAATAACCCTCCTTGCCGATGCCGGTGTCCCGGAAAAGGTCCACGATGTCCTTCAAACGGCAGGGGGTGCGGTTGATGAAATACTCCCCCTCCCCGGAGCGGTACACCCGCCGGGTGATCTGCACCTCGGCATAGTCCACGGGGAGCAGGCGGTCGGAATTGTCCAGCGTGAGCTGGACCTCGCAGAAGGCCATCTGCCGCTTGACCTGGGTGCCGGAGAAGATCACGTCCTCCATTTTGGCGCCGCGCAGGCTTTTCGCCGACTGTTCGCCCAGCACCCAGCGCATGGATTCCGCGATGTTGCTCTTGCCGCTCCCGTTGGGGCCGACGATGGCGGTAATGCCCTTGTCGAAGCGGATCTCGACCCGGTTGGCAAAGGATTTGAAGCCGTACAGCTCCAGCTTGGTCAGCAGCATGTTACACCTCTTATGCATGATAACCTGTAAATTATAACACGGCGGGCGCGGCTTTCGCAATGAAGCCGCGCCCCGCCTGCCTTCGCGAAAAAAGCGCGGCAGAATCGCCGCGCAGGTTTGAAATGCGTTCAGTTTTCGCTGCTGAGCCGCTCGAGGGCCTGTTTGGCGGCCTTCTGCTCGGCTTCCTTCTTGGTGCGCCCCTCGCCGCGCCCCAAAGGGCAGCCGTCCTTGAGCACTTCGCAGACGAACCACTTGTTGTGGTCCAGCCCGCGCTCTTCCACCAGCTCGTAGCGGATGTCCGCCGTGCCGTTTTTCTGGAGCACCTCCTGCAGCCTCGTCTTGCAGTCGATGACCCGCTCCCCCGCCTGCGCCCGGATGGGCACGAAGCGCCTCGCGAAGGCGAAGGCCGCTTCCGCGCCGCCGTCCAGGTAGATGGCGGCGGTGAGCGCCTCGAAGGCATCCGCCACGATGGAGGGCTTGTGCCTTCCGCCGCCCATCTCCTCGCCCTTGCCGAGGTAGAGAAAATCCCCCAGGGAAAAGGCGCGAGCGTTCTCAAACAGGGCGCTTTCACACACCGAGGCCGCCCGGACCCGGGTCATCTCCCCCTCCTTCATGCTGGGATAGGCGCGGTACAGCTCGTTTGCCGCATAAAGGCCGAGCACCGCGTCCCCCAGAAACTCCAGCCGCTGGTTGTGGCTGGGCGACCCGTAGGAGGTGTGGGTCAGGGCCATTTTCAAAAGGGCCTTGTTTTTGAACGCGTAGCCGATGAGCGACTGGAGTTCCTCAAGCTTCCCCATGATTACTTGCGGGCCTGGATGTACTCCACGATGTCCTTCACGGTGGCCACTTTGGGGAGGTCTTCATCCGGAATTTCCAGGTCGAACTCCTGTTCCAGGTCCATGATGAGCTCCACGACGTCCAGCGAGTCCGCCTTGAGGTCCTCCACCAGGTTGGTCTCCATCGTGATCTGGTCCTCGTCCACATTCATCTGGGAGGCGACGATCGCCCTGATTTTTTCGAACATGACACATGCTCCTTTCGATAACGCTTGGATGATTGCAGGATTTATTCCGGCAGGGCCATCGACTCGATGGTCTGCCGGATGATGTTTACGACGTCTCCGTCGATAAACTTCGCTGCCTGGTGCAGCGCGGCGGCGAAGGCTTTCGCGTCGCAGCTGCCGTGGGCTTTGATGATGCCGCCGTCGATGCCGAGGAGCAGCGCGCCGCCGTGGCTGGAATAGTCCATCCTCTCCTTGATGCGCTTGAAGGCACTTTTCGCGAGCAGCGCGCCGATGCGGGAGGCGATGCCTCCCATCAGCTCCCGCTTCAGGATGGACATGACCATCATGGCGGTGCCCTCGATGGACTTCAGCGCCACGTTGCCCGCGAAACCGTCCGCCACCACCACGTCAAAATCGCCGGAGAGGATGTCCCTCCCCTCGCAGTTGCCGGCGAAGTTCACCGGCGTCTGCTGCAAGAGCTTGTAGGTCTCCTTGGTGAGCTCGCAGCCCTTTTCCGCCTCGGCGCCGTTGTTCAGAAGGCCCACCCTTGGGTTTTTGATGCCCATGATGCGCTCGGCGTAGGCCGCGCCCATCACCGCGAACTGCTGCAGGTGCACCGGCTTCATGTCCACATTGGCGCCGCAGTCGATGAGGATCACGTCGTGATCCTTTCTGGTGGGCAGCACCGGCGCCAGCGCCGGGCGCTTGACGCCCTTGATGCGGCGGACGATGAACGTCGCCCCGGCGAGCACCGCGCCGGTGGAGCCGGCGGAGACGAACACCTCCGCCTCTTTGCTGGCGACGGCCTCCAGCGCCTTGACGAGCGAGGAGTCCTTCTTTCTGCGCACGGCGTTCACCGGGTGCTCGTTGTTGGTGATGACGTCCGGCGCGTGGCGGACTTCCACCCTGCCCCTGTCGATGCCTTTGTGCTTTGCCAGCTCCTGTTCGATGCGCTGTTCGTCGCCAGTCAGAATCAGGTAAAGATCCGGGATTTCGGCCAGCGCCATGGCGCAGCCGGATATGATTTCCACCGGGGCGTTGTCGCCGCCGAACGCGTCTACCACAACTCGTTTCAATGCCGTTCCCCTTCGAAATGGACTGTGCCCGAAGCGCCGGTGCGCGCCGGGCCTGGATTATGAACGCAAAACAATCGATTGTAGTATATACCAGCCCGCGGCCGCTTGCAAGCAAAGAGTGGGGCGCGAATGCCCCTGCCTGCACGCATCCGCTTGTTTGGGCTTTTCGCCATCCAGGGCGAATCTAGCTATTCCCCGTTGGGGGGAGAAACAGCCACGCTGGCAGCCTTTCTGGATGAAGCGGAAAAAGCGCAGCCCGCGGGACGATCCCGCGGGCTGCTTTATCGGTTTTTCGGCGGGTCACGCCATGGCGTCTTCCCGGATTCTGTACCTTGCGACGATGTGGGCAAGATGCGCGCTCTGGGCGCTCATTTCCTGGGCGGCGGCGGCGTTTTCCTCCGCCGTGGCGGCGTTGGTCTGCACTACCCCGGAAATCTGGCCAATGCCCGCGTTCAGCTCCGCGATGAGCTGGTCCTGCAGCTTGGCCAGCTCGCTCAGGCGCTGCATCTGGGCGATGTTGCCTCCGGCGATGGACCCGAGCTGCCGCAGGCTGTCGGAGGTGGCCTTCAGCACCCTGGAGCCGGTCTGCACGCTGTCCACGCTTCTGCCGATGAGCTCGGCGGTCCGCTGCGCGGCTTCGGCGCTCTGCGCCGCGAGGCTGCGCACCTCGTCCGCCACCACGGCGAAGCCCCTGCCGTGCTGGCCGGCCCGCGCCGCCTCAATCGCCGCGTTCAGGGCGAGGATGCCGGTCTTGAAAGCGATGTCGTCGATGATCTGGATGATGCCGGCGATCTGCTGGCTGCTGCGGTCGATGTCGTCCATCGCACGGTTCATCTGCTCCATGGCGTCAAGGCCTTTTTGCATCAGCGCGCCCATCTTCTCGCTCCCTCTGCGGGTCTCCTCCGCCGTGTTGGCGCTTTCGTCCGCCTGCTCCTTCAGCGAGGCGATGGTGGCGCCGAACTCCTCGACGGTGGCGGCCTGCTCGGTGCTGCCCGCGGCGAGGGCGGATGCGCCGTCCGCGATCTGCTGCGCGCCAGAGGCCACGTTCTGCGCGGCGGAGCGGATGCCGCCCAGCATCTGGCTGTTGCGCGCGAGCAGCGTCGCCAGCGCCATGCCCATGGCGTCCTGTTCGGACAGGGGGTTCGCCTGCACCGTCAGATCCCCCTCCGCGATGCGCTTCAGGCATTCCACCTGCCCGGCGACGGTGGCCCGCATGGAGGAAAAGCTGCGCTGCAGCCTGCCGATCTCGTCCGCGCGGTCCACTTTGACTTCGCAGTCGATCCTGCCCCGGGCCATGCTGTCCGCCACCTCCACCAGCGCTTTCACCGGGTCGCCGATGCGGATGCGGATCACCTGGGAGTAGATCATCCGCGCGGCGAAGATGGCCACAATCGTCAGAATGACCGTCACCATCAGCATGTTGAGGACAGCGCCCCACACCTCGATGACCGGGACCGCGGCGGCGATGACCCAGTCCACGTTTTCAAAGCCCTGGGCGAAGTGGAAACAGGTCTTCCCGTCCGGGCCCTTGGCAACCACGGGCTCAAAATCCGCCTGGCCGCTCTGCGCGCTCAAAAGCGCGGCGAGGGAACCGTCCAGTCTGGCAAAGCCTGCGCCCGATGCGGCGTAGCTTTCGTGGGGGTGGTGGAGGACTTCCCCGGTCCGGCTGACCAGAAAGCCGTAGCTGCCCGCGGCCAGCTCCATGCCGTCCACCATGGCGAAGATGGCGTCCATGGGGATTTCGACGGCCGCCACGCCCACCACCCTGCCGTTTTGCACATGGGCGCGCGCCGCCGCGACGGCGAGCTTCTGTTCCTTCGGCTCCACGAAGGGTGAAGAGAACACCACATCGCCTGCCGCTTCCACGGCTTTTTGGTACCATTCCTCCGAGAAAGCGTCATACCCCGCCTGCGGCGTCCAGCCGGAGGCGAAAACCGCCGGGCCGTCGGCGAAGGCGAAATAGATATCCGAAAAATCCGGATGCCTGGCCAGCAGCCTGCCCAGCATGGCGGCGACGGCTGCCCTGTCGCGCAGTTCCTGCTCGGCCAGCTGTTCCAGATCGGCGCTGAAGGTGTCCAGCACGGCGCGATAGGCGCTGAGCTTCCCGTCGATTTCGTTCGCTGCCCCGATCAGGGAGTAGTTCGACTCGTGAACGGTGGCGCCGTACAGGCTTGTGCCCGCCAGCAGCACGATCACCGCGCTCACCACCACCATGCAGACCGATACGGTGATGGCAAAGCCCACCAGCAGCCTTTTCCTTATGCTTTTTTTCATTCCTGTCCCCTTCCCGGCCGGCGTTCCGGCCGATGCAACATGATACCGTATCGGCATTTCGCGGCGCCGCATGAAGGAGGGAAGGAGAATTAATACTTGGCAAATGCTGTCAGCACCGGCAGACGGGCTCAAAAGCAGCGTCATACGGGTTCTGCAAAAAAGAAAAAGGGCGAAAGCGCCCTTTCGCCCCGGAAATGCCGCGTTACAGCTCTTCCAGCATGAGGGATGCCGTGACGGCGTCGGTGATCAGGATGTTGTAGAACCCCAGCTTTCCGGCGTGAAGCAGAGCCTTGGCCTTTTGGCGCCCCGCGCCGATGCAGATGGATTTTTTGATGTGGCGCAGCTGTTTGAGATCCAGCGCGATGAGGTCGTAGTTCCTGTTCACGCCCACGTAGGAACCGTCCTCGCAGTAGACCTGGCCCATGCACTCAAACTGCATGTCGTCCTTGTCCGGCGCGTCATCCAGGCCGTTCTGCCACAGCGCGCTGTACACCTCGCTGTGCCGCAGCTGCTCCGGCGAGCTGAGGCCGAAAACCGCAACGTCCAGCGCATCCCAGAACACCGTGAGCTGCCGGATGTTCTCCAGCTCGGCCTCGGTCCGCTCCCCCTTTTTGCGCGGCTGGTGCGAAATATTCAGATAATAGCAGTTCGAATTGAACCTTTCGCCGAAATAGCTCAATATGACGCTGGTCTGCAGGGAGGGAACGGTATAGGCGAAGTTGTTCACCAGGGGAACGAACAGTTTTTTCGGGCCTTTGACATAGGGAAGCTGCAGAGCCGTGGCGTACACCGAGCGCCCCCAGCCGATCCCCACCATGTACGCGTCGGCGAGCAGGCGGGGCATGTGGGCGGCCGCGGTGGCAGCCGTGGCGCGCAGCACGGCGTCCTCGTTGTCTTCCCCAAGCACGGCCGGGGCCACGATCACTTCCTTCAGCTTCAGGGCCTGCGCCAGCTCCTGCGCGATGTGGGGGGAAGGCGGCGGAACCTTCGGCATCGAAACCTCGATGTGCACCATGTCCATCTCCCTTGCCGCCCTGAGCAGGCGGCAGATGGTCGCTCTGGACAGATTTTCCGATTTGGCGATTTCAACCTGGGACTTGCCTTCGATGTAAAACTTTACCGCGACTTTGTAGATCAGATTGACGTCCTCGGTGATGGGCACGCAGCATCCCTCCTGTGCATTGTTATCCGTATTATATAATTCTCCGCTTATCAAAGTAAAGAGTCAATAATGCCAGCCGCGGCCTTTAGAAATTAATTTCCATTTATCAAGGATGATAAAGACAATTTCAATAAAATTTCTGACAAAATCCCCTTGAAACCATATCTGGCCTGTGCTATACTTTTTTCAGCATCCTAGGCAACTCTCTCCACACTGCGGTTTATTCCCTTCTGGCTTGATAACAGTGCATTCGTTTCTTTCCCCCACGAAAGAATCTCATAGACAAAGCTAGAGAAAAGGAGAGCAGCTATGTCCAACTACGTAATGGGAATCGACATCGGCACCACTGGCGCCAAATCGATGGTCGTGGACCTCGACGGCAACGTCATCGGCAAGGGCTATCGCGAGTATCCTCTCCGGTATCCCGCATGGAATCAGGTCGAAATCGATGCGGACTACCTGATGGAACAGGTGTTCGACACGGTGCGGGACGCCATTGCGGATGCGAAGGTCCCTGCCGAGCAGATCAAGGCCATCAGCTTCTCGGTGCAGCGGGCGACCTTCACCATGCTGGACGAAAACCTGGAGCCCATCAACAACACCTTCATCGTCTGGCTGGACAACCGCGCCGAGGAAGACATGGCGGAAATGGCCACGCTCATCGACCCGCACCGCCAGGCGCACATCGCCGGCCTTCCCACCACCTGCACCTATACGGTGGAAAAGGTCTACTGGCTGAAGAAGCACGCCCCCGAAATCTACAACAGGACCAAGTACATCGCGCTGGTGGACACGTATGCGATGTACAAGTTCGGTTCTGATGAACTCGTCGCCGAAGTCACCAACCAGATGGTCGGCGGCATGATCGACGTCAACACCTTCCAGTGGAGCGACGAAATCCTCGACGCCCTCGGCATCGACAAGAACAAGCTCCCGCCCCTCGTGGATCCCGGCACCATCGTCGGCCGCGTGAAGGAGGATATCGCCAGGCGCACCGGCCTTGCCGTCGGAACGCTGATCGTCGCGGGTTCCGGCGACCAGCAGGCGGCCGCGATGGGCGCGGGCATCATCGAGGACGGCAATGTGTCCCTCACCCTCGGCACGGTGGGCGAACTGGTCGTCGGCCTTGCGAAGCCGGACTTTGTGAAGCTGGAAGGCCTGCAGATCCCCTCCACTCCCATCAAGGGCGTGTTCGAGATCGAGGGGAACCAGCTTTCCGGCGCGACCTGCTACCGCTGGGCGAGAGATGTGTTCTGCCCCGCCGAAATGGCCCTGTCCGATGCCATGGGGGTGGACACCTTCGAGCTGATGGGCAACTACATCCGCAAGTCCAAGCCGGGCTGCAACGGCGTGATCTTCTACTCCGGCCTCTTCGGCACGGGCTATCCCACCTGGAACATCAAGTCGACGGGCGTGTTCGTCGGCCTGAAGTCCTCCAACACCAGGGCGGACATCATCCGCGCCGTGATGGAAGGCGTGACCATGGAGTCCCGCTACATCTACGAGTCCATCAAGGCCACCGGCGTCAAAATGAAGAACGAGATCACCGTCACCGGCGGCGCAATGAAGTCCCCTGAATGGCGGCAGATCGTCGCGGACATCATGGGCTGCAGGCTGAAGCTGCTGAAGGTCTCGGATGCTGCGATCATCGGCGTCGCCATCGTGGCGGCTTACGCCGCGGGGCTGATTGGCAGCATGCAGGAAGGCGTGAAGAGGATGGTCCAGATCGTCGGCACCGTCGAACCCATTCCTGAAAACGTCGAGTTCTACAACAAGCTCTTCCCGATTTACAAGGACGTCTACCATGGGCTGAACGACAGAAAGGTGTTCAACCGTTTGGCGGATCTCATCTAATAAGCAAGTCAATCTCTAGGGCGAGAAGGGGGCTTTTAAGCCCCCCTGTCTTTCAGGAGGTAAGCCAATGTCTGTCTTTCATGGAGATTTACACAAAGCGCATTCCTTTGCATGCACATGCCAAAGGACCCACTCCTCCCCCATCGGCGAAGCGCTGATCGGGGAAGGCACCCTGGCCTGTCTGCCGCAGGTTCTGCAACGGCTGGGTATTGGCCGCAATATTCTGGTGGTGACCGATGAAGTCGTCTACCGCATTATCGGCGAAAAAGCCAAAGCCTTGTGGGAGGAAGGCGGGCTGTCGCCCTCGTTTTTTGTCTTCCGCTGCCCGATGCTCCCCGACGAGACCGCCATCGGGCAGGTGTTCGTCGCGGCGGACGAGAAGGTGGACGCCGTCGTCGCGCTGGGCGGCGGGTCTTTGACGGACGTTGTGCGCTATGTGGCCCACAGGATCCACAAACCCCACATCCCCGTGCCCACGGTGATGTCCCATGACGGATTCTTCACGGACATGGCGCTTCTTCTCATCGGCGGCATGAAGACCACCATCGTCTGCGAGCCTCCCACCGCCGTCATCGCCGACATGGACATCATCAAAGCCGCGCCGGTGCGCATGAACGCCGCGGGGCTGGGCGAAATGGCGTCCAAGCTGACCGCGGTGGCCGACTGGTATGCCGCCCACCTCGTCAGGGGCGAGCATTACTGTGAGGAAGTGGAAAACCTGATGCAGGAGGCCATCAGCCAGGCCTTCGCCACTTCCGACGGGGTCAGAAGCGGCGACGTGGCGGCGCTGCAGTCCCTGGCCGACGCCCTTTACAAGAGCGCCGTGGACATGTACTGGTACGGTTCCGCCAGAACGGGCGCGGGAGCGGAGCATCACCTGACCCACTACTGGGTCATGCGCCACGCCCAGCGCAAGGAACGCCCCAACATGCACGGCGAGGAAGTGGGCGTGGGGGCCGTGCTGGTGATTGACATGTGGAAGCGGATTCTCGCCATCGACGAGAAGGCTTTCGATGTCGAAAAAGCAGTTCAGGCTTTACCCAGCAGGGATGAATGGATTAAAATGGTGGAGAAGGGGTACGGGCCTTCCGCTCCCGAAGCCTTCAAAGCCCAGAAGAACAAGTCCTTTGACCCGGACGAAAGGCGGCAGGAGATCCGGCGCATCCTCAATGCGCTGCCCGCGCTGCGGGAAAAATTCTCTTACCTGCCCGATTACAAGGATCTCGCCAGGCGGCTCAAAGCGGCCGGCGCGCCCTTTGTCCCCTCCCAGCTCCACGTCACGCGGGAGGAACTCATCGACAGCGTGCTGTATGCCAAGGAGGTCCGCAGCAAGTACACCTCCCTTTGGATCGCGGACGCCCTCGGCATGCTGCCTGAACTCTCCGTCGCCCTGGCGGACGACGCGGAGGCACTTGAACGGGAACTGACGGTTTAACCGCTCAGCATAACATCACATCAGATGGAGGTATCTGAAATGCCCAAACCCAAAATGCTGAAAGATCTGGATCTGTCCCGCGAGGGGCTCGCCAGCATGATTGACTTTTCGGTGCTGAACTCCGATGCTTCCCGTGCGGACATCGACCGTGGCATCGAACTGACCCTGAAGTACGGCTTCAAAGGGTTCCACGTGAACACCTTCTGGGCACCCTATGTCGCCGAGCGCATCGGCCCTGCCGGCCTGGAAACCGGCTATCCCGTGGCCTTCCCCTTCGGCGCCGTCTCCACCGAGGTCAAGGTGGCTGAGGCCAAGGAAGGCGCCCGCCTGCTGAAGGGCAAGCCCTGGGTCATCGACATGGTGGCTAACCACGGCATGCTGAAGTCCGGCGAGTACGAGTACTACAAGAAGGACATTGCCGAGGTTGTCAAGGTCGCCCACGACGGCGGCGCCGAGTGCAAGGTCATCATCGAGGCGCAGCTGCTCACCGACGATCAGATCAAGGCCGCGGTGGAACTCTCTGCCGAAGCCGGCGCGGACTGGGTCAAGTCCTCCACCGGCCGTCACGGCGGCCCGTCCCTGAAACAGGTCAAAATCATGTGCGACACGGCTCCCGAACACGTGAAGGTCAAGGTCGCCGGCACCGGCTCTTTCTGGACCCCCACGGTGGTGCTGGGCTGCCTGCTGCTCGGCGTCGAGCGCATCGGCACCCGCAACGGTCCCGACATCGTCGAGGGCCTGCAAGTGCTCAAGCCCATGCCGCTCAACCAGCTGTAAGCTCCAAAGCATCCAAACTGCCCCCGCGCATACGCGCGGGGGTTTTTCTTTTGGCAGAGCGCCTTTTTCTTCGTGTTCTCTACTGTTCCGTCCGCATCAGCTCGACGATCTTCAGCACCGCGTCGATGCCCTCCTCGTCCATTTTGGCGGTGCGGGAAAAGAGAATCCGCAGCTTCGGGTTCTTGTGCATCGCTTCCACCATCTGGTCCACGCCGCCGTCCAGGCCGTACTTTTCCCGCAGCGTGGCCTCGGACTCGCTCTCCTGCCCCGTCAGCAGGTACTGCGGCGAGACGAAAAGCGCCTTCGCAATGTCCATCAGCCTGCCGGTGGGCAGGTTGCTGATGGAGCCGGACTCATACCGCTGGAGCGTCGCCTTGTTGATGCCCGTTTTTTTTGCGAGGTCGCCATAGCTCATGCCCAGCTCCAGCCGGCGTTTCCTGATCCTTTCGATGACCTCCCTGGTGTTTTCGTCCACGCTCTCACCCCATTTCGCCTTTCATCATACCCCTTTCGTTGCGATTTTGCAACCTTTTTTCTCTGGACCGTTGCAGAACAGTTGACACGATCACCTGTTCGTGCTATGCTTCATCCGTAGCATATTCGCAACGATTCTCTCGAGGAATCAGTTGCCTATCGGCGACAAAGGAGGACGCATGGAAGAAAGATTGTGCGAAATCGAAGGCGCGGAGGAGGGCTTTGGCGGCATGACCTGCGTGTTTCTGGACATTACCCCCAAGGATGCCAAGCGCCTTTACGACGGGCTGCTGCCCTTTTCCCGCCCGGGAAACTGGGTGGACGCGCTGTGCCGCCGCCTCTTCCCCCTCGCGGCCCAGAGCGAGCCGAAAAGCGCGGAGGACGCCCTGCGGCACGAGTTCTTCGCCCTGTTCCTCTCGGGGGTGTGCGATGGCTTTTAGGGAGGGTTCGCGAAGGCGGAGCGAGGTGCGCACGCTGCTCCGGCGCTGGGGGCTCGCGCGGGACATGTGCCGCGAACAGGCGCAAAGGCTCAGGGAGTTCAAAGAGCTCACCGAGCAGGCAAAAGAGATTCCCGCCCTCTGCGAGGGCGCGGTGGACTACTTTCAGCGGCGCTGCGCCGCGGAGTTCGCCTTCGGCAGGCGCATGACGGAGTTCATCGCCGCCCTGCCGCCCCGGCTGCAGACCATCCTGTGGATGCGGTATTCGGGCAACTGCAGCTATCTGCGCATCGCGCTGCGCATGAACCTCTCGGCGGACCACGTCAAGCGGCTGGAGCGGGACGCGGTGGACAGGCTGCTCGCCATGCCGGGCTTTGCGGAACTGCTGGGAGGTGCGCGCGGATGACGGACGCCAAAAAAGTGGCAAGGCGCATCGAGCAGTATTTCGCCGGCTCGGCGGAAAGCGCCGTCACCCGCAGGCGGAAGGCTGAAGCGGACGGCACTGAAAAATACCCGCCCACCATGGCGGGCCTCGCCGCGGCGCTGGGCATGACCAGGGAGGAACTGCTGGCGGTGAGGCCGGATTCCGAGGTCGGCCGGCTGATCGCCGGCGCCCGGGTGCGGGTGGAGGCCTTCGCCGAGGAGAAGCTGTTCGACAAGAACGCCGCCTCCGGCGCCAAGTACGCGCTGGAGCGAATCGAAACGGCCAGGGCGGAGGGCGGGACGCCTGACCCCGCCCTGCTTTCGGACGAGGAGCTGGAGGCGCGCATCCGGCGGCTGAGCGGCGCATGACCGGACGGGAGGAACTGACGCTGCTCCTCAGGGAGCGGGAGCTGCGGGAAAGCATCCGCAAAGGCAGGGAGGACGCGGCGCACTTCGTCGAGACCTTCTGCCGCATCGAGGACCGGGACGCCCCCGGCGTCATCGTGCCCTTCCGGCTCTGGCCTGCCCAGAAGGAGGCGCTGTCGGCCTTTTGCGAAAACCGGCTGACGGCGGTGCTCAAGGCGCGCCAGCTGGGGCTGACGTGGCTCGCCCTGTGCTACGCGGCGTGGCGGATGTATTACGTGGACGGGTATTCGGTCATCGCCCTGTCCCGCACCGAGGGCGAGGCAAGGGAACTGGCGCGAAGGATGGGTGTGATCTTTGCCAATATGGAGGAACTGGTCACAGAAAGCCCGCCGTCAGGGACGCCCCCTGCGGGCAGGCGGAAAAAGCAGCTCAAAGCCACCGCGCTGGAGGTTTCGCTTTCCGGCTCCCCCTGCTCCACCTTCAGGGCGATGGCCTCCGCCCCCTCTGCCGGGCGTTCCTTCACCGCCAACCTCATCATCCTGGACGAATGGGCCTTCCAGCAGTACGCCAGGGAGATCTGGGCTGCGGCGTTCCCGGTGGTCAACCGGCCCACGGACGGGCAGGTGATCGGCCTTTCCACCATGGCGAGGGGCACGCTGTTCGAGGAGATCTACACCGGCGATTACGGCTTTCACAAGGTGTTTCTGCCCTGGCACGCCGACCCGCGAAGGGACGGCGCGTGGTATCAGAACACGAAAAAGGCGCTGGGCGAGGCCGTCCGGCAGGAGTATCCCGCCACCGAGGAGGAGGCGCTCTCCGCCCCCGGCGGGGCGTTCTTCGCGGAACTGGACGCTTCGGTGCACCTGACGGACATGCCGGACCTGTCCTGCTGCAGGATTTACGTCTCCATCGACTACGGGCTGGACGCGCTGGCCGCCCTGTGGTACGCCGTGGACGCCGAGGGCGGCGCGGTGGTGTACCGGGAGCTGTACCGGAGCAACCTCATCGTCTCCGAGGCGGCGGAGGCCATCCTGCGCGCCAGCGGGGAGGAGAAGATCTCCGCCGTGTTCGCCCCGCCCGACCTGTTCAGCCGAAACCGCGACACCGGCCGCTCCACGGCGGACATTTTCGCCCAGAAGGGCCTTCCCCTGACGAGGACGTCCAACGCCCGCGTCAGCGGCTGGCTGGACGTGAAGGAGTGGCTGCGGGTCTTTTGGCGGCGCGACCCTAACACCGGCGAAATCAAGCCCTTTGCCCGGCTGCGGTTTGTGAAGGGCGCCACGAAGGAGCTCTGGCGGACGATGACCGCCATTCGCCGCTCGGACCAGAACCCCAACGACGCGGCGGACACCCCCCACGAGCTCACCCACCTGCCGGACAGCCTGCGCGCCTTCTGCGCCGGAAGGCCGCTGCCCGCAAGGCAAAAGGGCGCAGGGCGGGAGGATTACGAGGAGCAGATCGGCAGCTTTTTGGACTTCGGCGCGCAATGACCGTTTACCGCTGCAGGAGACGGGGGAACCCAATTCAAAGACACCGGAAGGAGGATTGCATGGAGTATCTCATCGGAGCGATTCTGGGCGGCGCCATCGCCCTCATCGGCGCGCTCATCGGCGGATTCCCGCGGAAGCCGGAAGAGAAGGCAGCCGCGGAAAGCCAGCCGGCGCCTCTCGACGCGCGCAGCGAGGACCTGCTGCGCCAGTGGAGCAACCTTTTGAGCTATTGCGGAAAGGAGCAGCATGACGACGATTGACGCGAAAACCGTCTGGGCGGAGTACATGAGGGACGTCGCCTACAAGACCAGCCTGGGGCTTTACGAGACGGTGCGCCAGTGCGAGGACTTTTACGCCGGCGACCAGTGGAAGGGCGTCAACGCCCCGGATTTGCCCAAGCCCACGCTGAACATGCTCAAGCGCGTGGTGGCGTACTTCAACGCCATGATCGTCAGCGACGACGTGGCCGTCCGCTTCTCGCCCCACGTGCCGGACCCTGTTGTGGACAAAACCTGCGCCCTGCTCTCCTGCGAGCTGGACAGGATTCTGGAATCCACGAAGGCCCGCGCCAAGCACCGGCAGGCGCTGCGCAACGCGGCGGTGGACGGGGACGCCTGCTTTTACCTCTGGTTTGACCCCGATGCGGAGACCGGCCAGCGCAACAGGGGCGACATCGCCATCGACATCCTGGAGAACACCTGCGTGCATTTCGGAAACCCGTACACGAGGGACGTCCAGTCCCAGCCGTACATCATCCTCTCCATGCGAAGGCCGGTGGAAGAGGCGCGCGCCGAGGCGGAGGCCAACGGCCTTTCGCCGGACGAGGCGAGGCGCATCGGCGCATCCACTGCAATGGAGCTGGACGAGCCCTTCGGCGGTGACGGCCTTGTGACGGTGCTGCTTCGGCTTTGGAAGCAAGGCGGCACGGTGCGGGCGCAAAAGTCCGTCCGGGACGTGGTCATCCGCGAAGCGTGGGACACGGGGCTGAAGCTCTACCCCGTCGCCTGGATGTGCTGGGAGCCGTCCCGCCACTCCTGCCACGGCGTGAGCGCCATCAAAGGGCTGATTCCCAACCAGATCGCCGTCAACAAGCTCTTCGCCATGGCGATCCGCAGCGTGGAGATGAACGCCTTCCCGAAGATCATCTACGACGCCACGAAGATCGAGCGCTGGTCCAACCGCGTGGGCGAGGCCATCGCCGTGGCGGGCAGCCCGGAGAACGCCGTCGTCAGCGGCATACGGGGCAGCGACATGTCCGCCCAGGTGATGGAGCTCATAGCGCGCACCGTCAGCATGACGAGGGACTTCATGGGCGCGTCGGACGCCGCGCTGGGCAACGTCAACCCCGTCAACACCAGCGCCATCATCGCGGTGCAGAAGGCCACCGCGGCGCCTCTGGAGCTGCAGCGGCTGAGCTTTTACCAGTTCATCGAGGACTACGCGCTCATCATCGCGGACATGATGCGCGCCTGCTACGGAAAGCGCACCGTATCCTACACCGACGGCGACGGCAGTGCGAGAACCGAAGCGTTCGACTTTTCCGCCCTCGACGCGCTGGCCCTGAAGGTGCGCGTGGACGTGGGCGAAGCCTCCTACTGGTCCGAGCTGATGCAGATCCAGACGCTGGACAACCTCTTCGCCAAGGGCGTCATCACCGACGCCGAGGCGTACCTCAGCAGCATCCCCAGCCACTACATCAAGGACAAGCAGAGGCTGCTCAAAACCCTGCGGGAAAAGCGGGAGCAGCAGACGGAAGGAGCATCGTCATGACGGAGGACACCAATCTGTTCATGCGTTCCCATAGCAGCAAGGCGGAAGAAGGCGTTTCGGAAACCGCGCCGGACACCCACGGGGCGGGCAGCGCCGAAGCCGTTCTTCCGCCGGGTGAGCGGGAAGGGGCGGAGCAGACCGTCCGCCTGGTTTTTCTGGGGAAGGAGATGGAACTTCCCCTTTCGGAGGCCGTCCGCTGGGCGCAGAAGGGCATGAACGCGGAACACGCCCTGAACAGGTACAAAAAAGCCCCGGAACAGGAGCTCGCCGGCTTTTACGCCGCCATGTTCGGCATGGACCGCGAGGCGTTCGTGGACAGCCTGCTGAAAAACAGGCTGAAGGTGCAGACGGAGCTGGAGCTCGCCCGCCTGAAGGAGAGCAATCCGGACATGCCGGAACACCTCCTCCTTCACGCCGCGCGCCTGGGCGCGGAGCGACGGCTGAAGGAGTACGAGGCGCAAAAGCAGGCGCAGGAGGAGGAAGCGCGCGCCCTCCCCTGGAAGGCGCTTGCCGCCCGGTACCCGGATGTGAAAGGCCCGGAGGACCTTCCCGAAGAGGTGCTGGAAAAAATCGAAGGCGGCCTGACGCCCCTTGAAGCCATGCTCGGCCACGAGCTGGAAAAAGCCCGGTCGGAGATCCAAAGGCTCACGGAACTCCTTCAAACGGCGGAGCACAACGCGAAGAACCGCTATCGCACCACCGGCCCCGTCAAGAGCCTTGGCGGCGGCGAGGTGCACGACCCCTTCCTGCTCGGCATCCTGGGCGCCCAGCCCAACCGACCACTACATTGAGGAGAAGATTCCATGGCGATTCACCTGCACAAAAAATACGCGGACACCCTGGCCAAGCTCTACACCCACCATTCCTTCATCGAGGGCCACACCAACAAGACCTGGTCCTTTTCCGGGCTGAAGTCGCTGATCGTGCCCTCCATCGTCACCCAGCCTTTGACGGACTACGTCCGCAGCGGGACCAGCCGCTACGGCACGCCGCAGGACCTGCAGGACACCCTGCAGGAGATGACCATGACCCAGGACAAGGCGTTCTCCATCATCATCGACAAGGGGGACAACTCCGAACAGCAGATGATGAAGCGCGCCGGCGAGGTCATGCAGCAGCAGATCGCCGAGCAGGTGGTGCCCACGGTGGACCAATACGCCCTTTCCCGCTGGTTCGCGGACGCGGGCAAGGTGGTGGGCATCGCCGCCCCGCCGGACAAAACCAGCATCATCGGCCTGCTGCTGGACGCGGAAGTGTTTTTGAACGATTCCTTCGTGCCGGACGAGGAGCGCTGGTGCTACGTGCCCAACTGGCTCATCAAGCACATCCGCCTGTCCGACGAGTTCTCCGGCTGCGACAGCATCGTCAAAGACGCCGTCGTCAAGGGCTATGTGGGCAAAATCGGCACGCTGAACATCGTGGGCATGCCCGCCCGTTACTTCCCCGAAGGCGCCTATTTCCTCGTTGCGCACAGGGACTCCGTCATCCTCGCCCAAAAGCTGCGGGACGGCAGGATCCATCAGGACCCGCCCGGCATCTCCGGCCATCTGCTGGAGGGCAGGTACAACTACGACGCCTTTGTGCTGGGCGCGAAGTGCAACGGCGTGTACGCGGTGGTGGACGAGAATCACGTCTGCCTGCAGCCTTCCGCGTCGAAAAACGCCGGCAAGGTGACCCTGGCCTGCGCCACCGAGGGCGCCACCGTCCTGTTCACCACCGACGGCTCGGATCCCCGCTATTCCACCACGGCCATTGCCTACACCGCGCCCTTTGACTGCCCGGAGGGCACCGTGGTCAAATCCGTGGCGAAAAAGGCGGGCATGTTCAACAGTTCGGTGGGCGAGTTCGTCTGCGCGTAACGCGCTTTGCCGCCGCCCCGTCCCGTCGGCGGGGCGGCATTTTTCCAAAAAGGAGGAAAGCATGACAGCTCAGGACATTTACGCTCTCGCCTGCTCCTTCCTTTACGAAAAGCCGGGGCAGGACGCGGCGGGGGAGCAGTTCTACCTCGGCTTTCTGAACGTGCTGCTGGCAGAGGCGCTTCCCATCGAAAACGCCATCCGCCTTTCAAAGGGGCTCCCTCCCCTCGCGTCCGCGCCGGTGCTTTCCGCCGGCACGGACGAGGTGAACTGCGACGAGGCGATCGCCCGCGTCGCCCTGCCCTACGGCCTTGCGAGCTGGTTCTTTCAGGACATCGCGGACTACGCCCAGGCGGAAAACTACCGGGCGAAGTACATCGGCGCCCTGCGGGACGCCGCGAAGGCGCGCTTCGTGCCCATCGAGGACGCTTACGGAGGGGACTGACATGCCGAACCTCGTCGCACCCCGCTCCGTGAGGAGCCCCGCAAAGTACGCCAAAAGTTTTGCGGAATTTCGCGGCGTAGACTTTTCCACCGACCCCACGCAGGTGGACCCAAGGCGCTCCCCCGCGGCGCTGAATCTCATTTCCGACCTCGCGGGCTTTCCCGAAAAGCGGCCGGGCTGGCGCTCCGTGGCGGCGTTTTCCGGCAGGGTCAACGGCCTGTTTTACGCGGTGCTGAAAAGCGGCACGGGGTACTTTTTCGTCCACGCGGGAAACGCGCTGTACCGCTATATCGAAGGCGAAGCGCCGGAACTGGTGGCGGAAGGGCTCGCGGACGAAAAAAGCACCGGCTTTGTCCACGCCGGAAGGCTGTTTCTGCTGGACGGCAGCCGGTACTCGGTGGTGCTGGAACAGGAGAACGGCCTTGCGCTGCTGCCGGTGTCGGACATCGCCTTCGTGCCCACCACCTCCATTGCCATGTCCCCCACAGACGGGGGGACGGCGTTCGAGGCGGTCAACCTGCTCACCCCGTGGCGCAAAAACTCCTTCGCCGGCACCGAAAGCGACCGGGTCTTTCAGCTGGACACGGCAGACCTTGACGACGCGCCCGTCACCGCCGTGGTCAACGGCGTGCAGATGGCGGAAGGCGCGGGCTTTACCGTCGACCGGAAGGCGGGAAAGGTCACCTTTGCCGCCGCTCCCGGCGTTTCGGCGGGCGGCGCGGGGGTGGACAACGTGGTCATCACCTTCGCCAAGACCGTGCCGGGGTATCTTGAACGCATCAACCGCTGCCGCTGCTTCGCCTTTTTCGGCTTCAACAACGACGGCCGCGTTTTCCTTTCCGGAAACCCCGATTTCAAGAACACCGACTGGCGCAGCGGTCTGGACGACCCGACGTATTTTCCCGATTTGGGCTATACGAAAATCGGGGCGGACACCTCCGCGATTCTGGGCTATCTGAAACAAAAGGACGCTTTAGTCGTCGTCAAGGAGGAAAACGACCAGGACGCGGAGATCTTTTTGCGCACCGCGGCGCTTTCGGAGGACGGCACGCCCATCTTCCCCGTCCGGCAGGGCAGCAAGGGCGTGGGTGCCGTCAGCAGGTTCTGCTTTGCCTCGCTGCGGGACGACCCGCTGTTCCTCTCGGAAAGCGGGGTGTACGCCATCGCGTCGGACGGCGTCACCGAGCAGCGCGCCCTGCAAAAGCGCAGCAGCCGCGTGGACGCGAAGCTCTGCGCCGAGAAGAACCTTTCGAACGCCATCTGCGCCGTGTGGAACGGGTACTATCTGCTTTGCGTCAACAACAGGTGCTACGTGGCGGACAGCCGGCAGAAAAGCGGAAACGGAGAGTCCTTCGAGTACGAGTGGTACTTCTGGGACAACATCCCCGCGAGGGTCTTTCTGCCGCTCAACGGGGAGCTTTACTTCGGCACCGAGGACGGCAGGCTCGCCAAGTTCAACACCGACATCGACACCATGGCCCGCTACAATGACGACGGCGCGCCCATCCTCGCCCGCTGGTCCACCAGGGCGGAGAGCTTCGGGGATTTCACGGTGAAAAAGACGCTGCACAAGCGCGGCTGCGGCGTGATGATCAAGCCCTACACCCGCTCGGGGGTGGAGGTGTACTGCCTCACCGAATCCTCCCGCAAGGGGCTGCTGTGTTCCGCCAACATGGACATTTTCGACTTTTCGGACATGGATTTTTCCCGCGTCGACTTCAACACGCTGGACATGCCGCAGGTAAAGCCCTTCAACGCCAGAATCCGGCGGTTCAACATCATCCAGCTGGTGTTCGAAAACGGCCGGCCGGACGAGGGCTTCGGCGTCTACGGCGCAAAGCTCTGCTTTTCGGTTGAAAACCACATCAGATAGGAGAAGCCATGCAGTACACCATCCAGAAAGGGGACAACCTGTCCAAAATCGCCAAAAAGTTCAACACCACGGTCGAGGACCTCGCCGCCCTGAACGGCATCCAGAACCCCAACAGGATCCGCGCCGGAGATACGCTTTTCATCGGCGCGGCGCAGGGGAACGCCTCCTACACCGCGGGCGGCGCCCCCTCCCCCTACGACGCCTTCGAGCAGGGCCTTCTCGGCCTTATTGCGCCTTCGTACAGCCCGCCCGACCTTTCCGCCGCCTTTTCCCGGGCGGCGGACAGCTACCGCCAGGCCCTGGACTCCGCCTACGCGCGGGAGATTGCCAGCCTTGAAGCACAGGCGAAGGCCCTCGCTTCCGCCTACGAGCAGGTGCGAAGAAAAGCCTTCTCCAACGCGCGCCTGAGCGCCGTGGGCAGCAACGAGGCTTTGGCCTCCCTGGGCCTCGCGGGAAACCTTTACGGCGAGCCCCGCTCCGGCGAGTCGGAAAGCAGCCGGATCCGGCAGGACGTGGCGCTTCGGGAAAGCCTCGCCGAGGCGGACCGGCAGGAACAGGCGGCAAAGGACGCCATCGCCCAGAAAATCGTGGAGGCGGGGTACACCCGCGACGCCGAACTCGCGAGGTGGCTGGCGGAACTGACCATCGCCCAGGCGGAGGCGGAGCAAAAAGCCGCCAAGGACGCCCACGACGCGGCGCTTTCGCAATACAAGGCCCAGACGGGGCTTTTGCGGGACCTGTTCGACAGCGCCGTCGCCCAGCGCGAACTGGACCTGAAGGCGGAAAAGCAGTCGGCAGGCTCCGCCAGAAGCTCCAAAGCCTCTTCGTCCAAGGCTTCCCCGTCCAAATCTTCGTCGTCCGCTTCCGGCGGCGCTCCCGCCTCGGTGCTGTACGACATCATCCGCCGCACCCTGGGCGGTGGCGGAAAGGCGGTGCAGACGGCCAAATAAACGCAGAACCCCGCCAGCAGGCGGGGTTCCTATTCATTTTAAGATGCACGCGGGTTCAGACCACGATGAGCGGCTCGGTGAAGTCCCTGCCGGCCCTGCACTTCCAGGCAAGGGCGGCGACGTCCGACGCCAGCACGTCCAGCTCGTACATCCAGCGGTCCTCCTCCTTCAGCTGGCCGGCGTCCGCCTTTTTGCAGATGAGCGGCACCGCGGCGTTTTTCGCGATTTCCCCCAGAAGGCCCCTTTTCTCCTTTCGCACGCCCAGCACGCGCAAGTATTTCGGCCCCTCGCCGGCGCGCCTGAGCATGTCCTTGGTGATGCCCAGCAGCACCGCGCAGAGCATCCGCCTGAGCCGCGCCAGCGTGTAGCGCTTGCTCTTGACGGCGAACAGCGCCTCCTGCAGGGACGCGCCCTGCGCCGCGCGGAAAAGCGGGTACTCGATGCCCTCGTCCACGCCGGCACAGGCGGAAAGCACTTCCGGCGCCCTCGTGCGGAGGGCGTACAACAGCGCCTGCTCCAGATCGTCCATGCCGCTGCAGGGAAGGTGTTTCGCATCCTCCGCCACAAAGGGGGGCAGGGCGGAAAGCGCCCTTTCCCGTTCCGCCGCATCGGCGGAGCGCAGGGCCTTGCGGAACGCCGACGCGCTGGAGAACTGCCCGTCGAGGGTGGGGTCGTTGTAATCCGCGCCTTTGCGCCGCACCGTCGCCAGCTTCACGTGAGGGGCATATGCCGAAATCGCCCGCGCGTAAGCCAGCCCCAGCATGAAGTTAGGCTTTTGCACCAGGTGCGCAAGGTCCGGCCTTAAACAGGACAGCGCCGCCTGCTCCGCCGCGGCGTAGCTCACGCCCATGGCGAGGTGCTGCTTCACCAGGCCGTCAAAGCGGGCGTCTCTGCTGCACGCGCAAAGGGCCATAAGTTCCTCCTCGCCGCCGTGCTCGCAGCCAAAAGAGAGCGCGTCCAGCATGCCCGTGGCGGCAAGGGTGCGCACGCCCCCCGCCGCAAAGCCCGGCGCCGCCTGAAGCGCGTACACGGCGGGCAGCTCGAACACCACGTCCGCCCCGGCGCAAAGCGCCCACTTCGCGCGGGACCACTTGTCAAACGCCGCCACCTCGCCGCGCTGGACGAAGGCGCCGCTCATGACCACGGCGACCGATTCGCAGCCTGAAACCTCCCTGGCCTTCTGGATCTGGTACTGGTGGCCGGAATGCAGCGGGTTGTATTCGGCAATAATTCCGCAAAGGGACATGGCAACCTCCGCAGGGTGTCTTGGGAAAGTATACTAAAGGCCAAGCGGAGGCGCAATCGTCTTCTTTCGCGCCAAAAAGCCCCCAAATTGTTGCTTTGATGGATGCGATATACTATAATGTCAGTGCAGTTTTAGCGTTTTTGTGAAATATTTTGCTAAAGGAGTACAGCCATGTCGTTCATAGAGAGCGTCGTCGCGCGCGCGAAGACCGCGAACAGGCACATCGTCCTGCCCGAGGGCAAAGAGCCCAGGGTCGTGCGCGCTGCGGCCATCATCAAGGCCGAGGGGATCGCCAGGCTCACCATCCTCGGCAAGCCGGACGAGATCAAAAAACTCGCCGAGCAGGAAGGGGTGGACATTTCCGGCATCGACCTGATCGACCCCGAAACCGCCCCCAACTTCGCCGAGTACGCCAAAGCGTTTTACGAGCTGCGCAAGGCGAAGGGCATGACCGAGGAAAAAGCGGTCGAAACCATGAAGGACCCGATGTATTACGGCACCATGATGGTGAAGATGGGCGCCGCGGACGGGCTGGTGGCGGGCGCTCTCTGCACGACTGCGGACACGCTGCGCCCCGGCCTTCAAATCGTCAAGACCGCGCCGGGCGTGAAGACGGTGTCCTCTTCGTTTGTGATGGAGGTTCCCGACTGCCAGTTCGGCGAAAACGGCGTGTTCGTGTTCGCGGACTGCGCCATCAACATCCAGCCGGACGCCCAGCAGCTGTGCGACATCGCCATCGCCTCCGCCCACACGGCAAAAAACGTGGTGGGCATCGAGCCCAGAGTCGCCATGCTCTCCTACTCCACCAAGGGCAGCGGCAAGGGCGAAGCGGTGGACAAGGTGGTCGCCGCCACCGCCCTCATCAAGGAACAGGCGCCTGAACTTCTGGTGGACGGCGAGCTGCAGGCGGACGCCGCGCTGGTGGAAACCGTCGGCAGGCTCAAAAGCCCCAACAGCCCCGTCGCCGGACGGGCGAACGTGCTCATCTTCCCGGACCTGCAGTCCGGCAACATCGGCTACAAGCTGGTCCAGCGGCTGGCGAAGGCCACCGCCATCGGCCCCCTCTGCCAGGGCTTCGCAAAGCCCATCAACGACCTTTCCAGGGGCTGCTCCACCGAGGACATCGTCCACGTTGTGGCACTCACCTGTTTGCAGGCAATGAACTGAAACGAAAGGAAATATCGCAATGCATAACATACTCGTTATCAACGCAGGCAGTTCCTCCATCAAGTTCCAGCTCATCGACATGGACGACAAGGCCGTCCTCGCCAAGGGCGTCGTGGACCGCATCGGCCTTGGCGGCTCGAAGATGAAATACAAGAGCAAGAACGGCAACGCGGAGTTCGAGTGCGACGCTCCCGACCACGACGCCGGCATCAAGGTGGTGCTGAACAGCATCGTGAACAGGGACTACGGCGTCATCCAGTCCATGGACGAGATCAAGGCCGTGGGCCACCGCGTGCTGCACGGCGGGGACAGGTACTCCGAATCGGTGGTCGTCAACCAGGACGTGCTGGACGCCATCCAGGAGTTCTCCGTCCTGGGCCCGCTGCACAACATCCCCCAGAAGCACTGCATCGAGGCCTGCATGAAGCAGATGCCCGGCACCCCCATGGTCGCCGTGTTTGACACCGCCTTCCACCAGACCATGCCGCCCAAGGCGTACCTTTACGGCCTGCCCTACGAGGACTACGAAAAGTTCAAGATCCGCCGCTACGGCTTCCACGGCACCAGCCACAGGTACGTATCCCGCCGCACCGCGGAGCTCATCGGCAAAAAGCCCGAGGAGTGCAGGATCATCGTCTGCCATCTGGGCAACGGCTCCTCCGTCTCCGCCGTGGACCGCGGCAAATGCGTGGACACCTCCATGGGTCTCACGCCCCTTGAGGGCCTCGTGATGGGCACCCGCTGCGGCTCCATGGACCCCGCCATCGTCACCAGGCTGATGGAGTGGAAGGGCATGACCCCCGCCGAGGTGGACGAGTACATGAACAAGAAGAGCGGCGTGCTGGGGCTTTCGGGCTTCTCCAGCGACTTCCGCGACCTGGGCATCGCCGCCCTGGAGCAGGGCAACGAGCGCGCCATGCTGGCGCTGGAGGTCTTCTCCTACAACGTCAAGAAGTACATCGGCGCGTACGCCGCCGTCATGAACGGGGTGGACGCCATCGCCTTCACCGGCGGCATCGGCGAGTTCGACGAGATCGTGCGCCGTCTGGTCATGACGGACATGGAGTACCTCGGCATCGACTTCGACTTCGACCTGAACGACAACTTCATCCGCGGCAAGGAGATGGAGCTGACGAAGCCCGGCTCCAGGACCCGTGTCTGGATCGTGCCGACGGACGAAGAGATGACCATCGCCACCGAGACCTACGATCTGACGGCCCGCTGACCGCGGCCGAAAACACCTTCCGCGCGGCTTTGGGGCGGCAAAAGGCCCCAAAGCCCGCTCGTTTTATGAAAGCCGCGAAACGATGTCCCCTTTTTGGGGGAAGTTAAGCGGGAGCCGCCAAAAGGGGCCCCGGGCGGGACAGCCTCCGCCTGCGCCCGTTCTGGCTTGCGCGCGTTCGGGCCGGGCGGCCCGGGGATGCGGACGAGAATTCTCATTGACAAACCCCATCCCGCTTAATATAATAACCAATGGTCGTATTGCGAGGTGTGCCTGATGACGCTGGACGTCAAGTCTATTTCCGGCTCCCCCGGCGAATCGCTGTCCTTCGACTATGTCGAGGATTTTGCGAGCATCGCGCCCGACGAGGCCGGAATCGCCTTTGCCGAACCCGTTCACGTTGCAGGAACTGCCGTCAACGTCGGCGAGGGTATCTTCGAAGTCACCGCCGTGGTGGAAGCATTGTGGCTCACCGAGTGTTCGCGGTGCCTTTCCCCCGTAACCGTGCCCGTCAAGACACGACTTTGCGAGCGCTTCGCCAAGTCCCCCGACGCGGAGGACGATTTCTACCTGTACAAGGAAGATGCGCTTGACCTCAACCTGTTCGTGCGCGACGGACTGCTGCTCGCCCTGCCCTCGCAGGCGCTGTGCAGCCCGTCCTGCCGGGGTTTGTGCCCCAACTGCGGGCAGAACCTCAATATAAATCCGCATTGTTCGTGCGAAGGCGCTCCCTCGGCCGACCCAAGGCTGGCTGCGCTGTCCGCGCTTCTGAACGATGATGACGAGGAGGTGTAAAAATGGCGGTTCCCAAGAGAAAAACTTCCAAGGCAAGGCGTGACTCCCGCAGGGCGAACACCTGGAAACTGTCTGCCCCCGGCATCGTCGAATGCCCGCAGTGCCACAAGATGAAGCTTGCTCATCGCGTCTGCAAGGCTTGCGGATATTACGACGGCAAGCAGCTTGTGAAGGTCGGCGAGTAAACACCTTTCATCCGGATCAGAAAAAGCGGCTGTGGCCGCTTTTTTGATTTGCGCGGCGGTTTTCCCGCTTTTTCAGTCTCCTCGATCGGCGGCTTCCTTTGACGATGCTGCCATTTCTTTTTTGATACGCCCTGTCAGTTCAAACTCTGGCCATATTTGTGCGATATACTCGTTGCGATAATCTATCATGATATGCTCCGAAAGGTCGCTTTATGAAGAAGGTTTTGGGCAGCATCGCATCGTTTTTCCGCGCACTCCCCCAGCTGGCGCAGTCGGGGGCGAAGCGCGCATCCCGCAGGTTCCGCCGCTTTCGCCGCCGCATCCAAAGGGGCGGAAGCCGCGCCAAATGGGCCCTTTGCGCGGGGGTTCTGGCCGTCGTGCTTCTGGTGGTCATCCTCGTCGCGCCCGGCGCCGGGGCGGCAGGGGCAGACGCCCCCGTCACCGCCGCCGCAACCTCTGCGCCCGAGCAGACCATGGAACCCGCCCCGACCGCCGAAAGCGGCCTGCTGCCCGGCCTTTCCCCTTCCCCGGAACCCGGTGCGCCCACGCCCTCTCCCGCCCCTTCCCCCACGCCGGAGCCCACGCCCACGCCCGAGCCCGAGCTCAGGCTCAAGTACGGCATGACGGATCCCCGCGTGGCGGAGCTGCAGGCGCGGCTGATGGAACTGGGCTACATGGACTCGGACGAGACCACCGAGTACTTCGGCACCATGACCAAGACCGCGGTGGTGCGCTTTCAGCGCCAGCACAATCTGGACCAGGACGGCGTCGTGGGCCAGCTGACCTGGGACGCCATCATGGCGGACGACGCCCAGCACTACGCGCTGATGAACGGCACCTCGGGGGACGACGTCAAAGAGATCCAGCAGCGCCTGTATGAGCTGGGCTATCTGGACTCTTCCAGCCAGGTCACCGGCTACTTCGGCGATCTGACCGAGCAGGCCGTGAAAAAGCTTCAGGAACTGAACAAAATCAAGGTGGACGGCAAGGTGGGGGCCGAGACCTTCAATTTGCTTTACTCCGATTCGGTGACGCCCAACTACTATTCCTACGGCGAGGAAAGCGAGGCCGTCAAAAAGTACCAGAAGCGGCTCAAGGACCTGGGCTATCTGACCACCGAGCCGGACGGCAAGTACGGAAAAGACACCCTCGCCGCCATCCGGCAGTTCCAGAGCCGCAACAACCTGGTGGTGGACGGCTACCTCGGCCCCTCCACCCGAAGGGCGCTGGACTCCTCCTCGGCGCGGCCCAACGCGATCTCCCTGGGCGACAGCGGCGACGCCGTCACCCGGGTGCAGACGCTGCTCTATGAGTACAACTACCTGAAAAAGAGCCACATCACCGGCTATTTCGGCGAGATCACCGAGAAGGCCGTCAAGCTCTTCCAGAAGAACAACGGCCTGACGGCGGACGGCGACGTGGGAAGGAAGACCATGAACGCCCTGACGGGGGACAAGGTGGTCAAGGCCAAGAGCCCCGTCACCAGCGGCGGCTCATCCGGCGGTTCGTCGGGCTCGGGCGCCTCGTCGGGCGTGCAGAAGCTCATCGAGGTGGCAAAGTCCAAGCTGGGCACGAAGTACGTCACCGGCGGCAAGGGGCCCAGCAAGTTCGACTGCTCGGGCTTCGTGTACTGGTGTCTGAACCAGGTCGGCGTCAAGCAGAGCTATCTGACCTCCTACGGCTGGCGCACCGTGGGCAAGTACACGAAGATCACCGACTTTTCCAAGATCCGCGCCGGCGACATCATCGTCGTCAAGGGGCACGTGGCCATCGCCGTCAGCAAGACGCAGGTCATCGACGCCTCCTCCAGCAACGGCAAGGTGGTGCAGCGGAGCTTCCAGTCCAACTGGTGGAAGCGCAACTTTATCTGCGCCTGGCGCATCTTTGACTGACACGCCCCAAAAAGCGGCACCAGTGACGCAAAACTGCGGTATTGGGCCGCTTTTTGTTGCGATTGAGCGGGGCATTTAGTACAATGTATCGCAAACGCGGAGGATGCGACTGCCATGTTTGGTTACCTGACGCCACAGAAGGGCGAACTCAAGGTCCGGGAATACGAGGTCTACCGCGCCCATTACTGCGGCGTCTGCTGTTCGCTGCGCAAGCGCTGTTCGCTTGTTTCCAGCGCGTCTTTGACCTACGACGCCGCGTTTTTGTCCCTGCTCGGGGCGTGCGCGGCGGAACAGGACCGTCTCGAATGCTCCCGCTGCCCCTTCAAGCCGTACAAGCGCATCCACCTGACAAAAGGCGAATGGGCGGACTACGCGGCGGACTGCAATCTGCTCCTCGCCCATAAAAAATGCGAGGACGACCGGCGGGACGACCACCCCGTCCGGGGAGCCTTCGGGTCTCTGGCATTCAAAAGGGGCTGCCGGAAGGCGGCAAAACGGCTTTTGAGCGTCCTTCCCGCCGTCGAGAAGGGGATGGAAAGGCTCTTTCATCTGGAGCAGGAGGGGTGCGGCGACATCGACGAGCCCGCGCTGGCCTTCGGCGAAGTGCTGGAGGCGGTGTTCGCCGGCATCCCGCACGCGGGAAAGGCAAGAGAGCCCCTTGCCTGGATGGGCAGGAACCTGGGGCGGTGGGTGTACCTCATGGACGCCTGGGACGATCTCGAAAAGGACGAAAAGCGGGGGAACTACAACGTGCTGCTGCGGCGCTTCGGCTCCGCCCGGGCGGCAAAGGACGAGAAGGAGCGCATGGAGTTCAATCTGCTGCATTCGCTGTACGAAGCGTCCACCGCCCTGCCCTTTCTGCCGCAGGGGCCCCTGTTCCCCATCGTCGAGAACACCCTGATGGAGGGCGCGCCCGAGCGGTCGCGCAGACTTCTTGCAAAATATGACGGCGCGCCATGTTCAACCGGCGCAGAACGTGGTACAATGGCAGTCGAAAAGGCCGTCTGCCCCAGTGCCGACACACAGGAGGAAACATGACCCCCAGCGAAGCATACAAAGTCTTGGGATTGCGCGAAGGCGCCAGCGAAGACGAGATCCGCCGGGCGTACCGCGACCTTGTGAAGAAGTACCATCCCGATCAGTATGTGAACAACCCGCTGTCCGACCTGGCGGCGGAAAAGCTAAAAGAGATCAACGAGGCATATGATGTACTGACGAGGAAGGATTCCCGCTCCCAGTACAGCTCCCAGAGCTCCTCGTCGAACTGGCGTCCCTCCGGCTCCGCCGGCGGGTATTCCGGCGATTTCGCCTCGGAGTTCCAGCGGGTGCGCCAGTACCTTTACGAGAACAACCTCACCGCCGCAGAGGCGGTGCTGCGCGGCATTCCGCTGCAGAACGCCGAGTGGTTCTATCTGAACGGGCTCATCAAGCTGCGCCGGGGCGCCTACGACGCGGCGCGGGATTCTTTGGGCCGCGCCGCCAGCATGGACCCGGGCAACGCCGAGTACCGCAACGCCTACGAGGCCATGGTCCGCTCCTACCAGTCCTACGGCATCCAGCGAAGGGGCGGAATGGACATGTGCCAGGTCTGCCAGACGCTGTGGTGCCTGGACTGCTGCTGCGAAATGATGGGCGGCGACTTCATCCGCTGCTGCTGAGGGAATGGCGATGAAACTCACCTCTCCTGCGCAACGGGCGGCTTTCGGCGGCATTCTGACGGCGCTGTCCGTCGTATGCCTGCTCGCCGCCGCGTACCTGCCCGCCGGACGGCTGGGCTTTTACTTTATCGCGGCGTTTCTGCCCGCCGTCGCCACGGCCGAGAAAAGGCGCGGCCTTGCGCTGCTGTGCGCCCTGGCGGCGCTGGCCGTATCCTTGCTGATATTGCCGGACAAGATCGCCCTTTTGCCCTACGGGTGCTTTCTGGCGTGGTACGCCGTGCTGCGGGATCTGTTCTCCCCGCTGAACCGCGTGCTTTCGAAGGTGTTTCTGCTGCTCTGCTTTGACGCCGGCGTGCTGCTGTGGGGATTTCTGCTGGTGAAGGCGTTCGGATTGACTCTCGCCACCCTTCTTCCCTGGATCACGACGCCCCTGCTCTGGGCGGTGGCGGCGCTCGCTTTGCAGGCGCTCTTCCTGGCGGCGGACTTTTTCTTCGGTTTGCTTTTGGAATACTACGTGCAGCGCATCCGGCCCGTCCTTTTCGGGCGGTAACGCCTGCCGCAGGCACAGCGGGCTGCGCGCGCAGCCCGCTGTGCCTTTTTTGCGGCGCGATGGCGGGAAACCGTCGTGGACATTGCATCTTTCGCGTGCTATGCTAGTGGTGATTCCAAATATTAGCGGAGGCTAACATGACCGAAGACCGACTTGTGAACCGCTTTTTGCGCTACGTCACCTGCGACAGCGAATCCCGCTTTGAACTTCCCTTCTGCCGGCTCATCGAGGGCGAGCTGAAAGCCCTGGGGCTGGAGGTTGCCATCGATCCCGTCGGGCCGCAGTGCGGCTCGGACGGATGCAACATCATCGCAAAGCTTCCCGGCACGGGGGAACCCTTGCTGTTTTGCGCCCATATGGACACCGTCTCCCCTGGAAAAAACATCCGCCCGGTGATTGAGGACGGCGTCATCCGCTCCTCGGGGGACACCATTTTAGCGGCGGACGACAAGTCCGGCGTCGCCGCCGTGATGGAGGCGCTGCAGGAAATCGTGGAAAAAGACCTTCCCCACCGCCCCGTCGAAGTGCTGTTCACCATCTGCGAGGAGATCGGCCTGTTGGGCTCGAAACACGCAGATTACAGCAAGCTCACCGCAAAGGAAGCGGTGGTGCTGGACAGCTCCCTGAACGGCTGCATCATCAACCGCGCCCCCGCCATGGTCATCCTCGAGGTGGAGATTCAGGGCAGGGCCGCCCACGCCGCCGTGGATCCCAAGAGCGGCATTCACGCCATCAAGGCGGCGGCGGACGCGATTGCCGCCATCCCCTGCGGCAACGTGGATGACAACTCCACCATCAACGTGGCCAACCTGCTGGCGCCCGGGAAATACAACATCGTGCCCGAAAAGGCCACCTTCCAGATCGACGTGCGCTCCTTCGCCGAGGAAACCCTGCAGGAGCACGTTCTGATGATCGAGCGGGCGCTTTCCGACGCCTGCGACAAATACGGCGCCTCCTTCACCATGGAGCAGCACCGCCATTCGGACGTGCTCTTCGTGCCCGAGGACAGCGGCATCATCCAGAGCCTGTTCAGGGCTTATGAGAAGCTGGGCGTCCAGACGAAGGTGGAGCGCACCTTCGGCGGCTCGGACGCCACCTGGCTGAACGCCAACGGCATCGCCGCCGTGAACGTCGGCACCGGCATGGCGGGCGCCCACGGCGTTTCGGAGCACATCGCCGTCAAGGACCTTCACACCACCAAGGACATGGTGCTCGCCCTGGCGACGGAGGTGTAATCCCAGCAAGAATCAAGAACGGCTCGATGGAGCCGTTCTTTTTTTGCTACAAGGTGATTTCCGCCGCGCGCGCGGGCAGGTCGTACTTCTCCAGCATGGGAAGGGCGACGGTTTGGACGAACTCCCTGGTCTGCAGCGCCGCGCAGCCGATGAAGTTCTCGGGGCGAAGGCTTTCTTGGATTTCCTCCTCGGTCATGCCGAAGGCTTCGTCCGTCGCGATGCGGCGCACCAGATCGTTGGGTTTGCCCTGCTCCTTGACCATGCGGGCGGCCTCAACGCTGTGACGGCGGATGCGCTCGTGCAGCTCCTGCCGGTCCCCGCCGGCTTTCACGGCGGCCATGAGGATGTTCTCCGTCGCCAGGAAGGGCAGTTCCGCCTCGAGGTGCGCGCGGATGACCTTTTCGTACACCACGAGGCCGGACGCGACGTTCTGATAGAGGTTGAGCACCGCGTCGGTGGCTAAAAACGCCTCCGCCACGGCGATGCGGCGGTTGGCGGAATCGTCCAGCGTGCGCTCGAACCACTGGGCGGCGGCGGTGAAGGCGGCGTTCTGGGCGTCGGTCATCACGTAGCGGCAAAGGCCCGCCATGCGCTCGCAGCGCATGGGGTTGCGTTTATATGCCATCGCAGACGAGCCGATCTGATCCTTCTCAAAGGGCTCCTCCACCTCCTTGAGGTGGGCGAGCAGGCGGATGTCGTTGCTGAACTTCGCCGCGCTCTGGGCGATCTGGGAGAGCACGTTGAGCGCCCGGGAGTCGGTTTTTCGGGAATAGGTCTGGCCGGACACCGGAACGGGCGCCTCAAAGCCCATCTTTTGGGTGACGAGCAGGTCCAGCGCCCTGACCTTTTCGTAATCCCCCTCAAACAGCTCCAGAAAGCTCGCCTGGGTGCCCGTGGTGCCCTTGCAGCCCAAGGGCTTCAGGTTGGAAAGCACGAAGTCCAGCTCACTGAGATCGCTGAGCAAATCGTTGATCCACAGCGTCGCCCTCTTGCCCACGGTGGTGGGCTGGGCGGGCTGAAAGTGCGTAAACGCCAGCGTGGGAAGGTCGGCGTACCGCAGCGCGAAGTCGCACAACACGCGCGCCACCAGCGCGACCTTGGCGCGGATGAGCTTGAAGGCGTCTCTCAGGATGAGAATGTCCGTATTGTCCCCCACGTAGCAGGAGGTGGCGCCCAGGTGGATGATGGGGCGCGCCTTGGGGCAATCGTCCCCGTAGGCGTGGACGTGGGCCATCACGTCGTGCCGGAGCCTTCGCTCGTAGGCAGCGGCCTTTTCGAAGTCGATGTCCTCCACGTGGGCGGCGAGCTCCTCCACCTGCTCCTTCGTGACGGGCAGGCCCAGCTCCATCTCGCTTTCCGCGAGGATGACCCACAGCCTCCGCCAGGTGGTGAACTTGTGCCGGGCGGAAAACAGGTACTGCATCTCCTCCGACGCGTAGCGGGAGGAAAGGGGGGATTGGTAGCGGTCTTTGCTCATGGCGTCCTCACTCGTGTCCGGCCTGCACCAGCGCTTTGCGGGTGCGGCTTTCTGCTGTGCGAAATGGAAGCGTGCGGGAGTTGCAGATGGATTCTCCCCGCGGCAACAAAAGCGTACCAGATGCCGTGAACTTTAGCAAGAACTTGCTCTGCAAGTTCCGGATTTAACCCGTCCCTTCATTTGCTGTGAAAACGCCTGTCATCCCCGCTGTGTCAGGCTGACACATGCTAGGCATCGGGAAGTTGCATCGCCCATTATGTAAATGGATTCCTATGTTGGAGGAAATGCCATTGATCACGAAACGCTGGATCTTGAGCGGCACAAGAGGGAGTTTTTGCGCCTGATGAACGACTGCAAACGCGCCATCGGCGAGGAACCGTTGCAAGCTGCCCAGGCTTCCTCCCTTCTGCAGGCCGTCAAAGCTGGCCATATCCACTTTGCATCCGTCGAGGACGAAAGCCTTGTGGGCTTGTGCTCTGTTTGCGAGACGTATTCCACTTTGACTGCGCCTTTTCGGGCGTGTTTGAGGATTTCTGCGTAGAACCGGCCTATCGGGGCACAGGTCTCGCGCGAAAGCTGGTCAACGCGGCGCTGGACGCCAGCAGGGCGATGGGCATTCGTTCCCTGTGGGGGGGCTTTGCGGACGTGGACGTGCCGATGCACCGCGCTTTGGGCTTTTCGGCGGAACTGGGCAACCTTCTGGCGTGGGACGCGTGAGACGTATACCGTCGCGCTTGTGCTTTTCCGCTCAAATATGCTAAAGTGTACGCAGAACATCACAGCCGGCCGTGCGCCGCATTTCGGGGAAGTGAGCTCCATGCACAGCAACGGTATCAGGGAAAAGCAAGCCTCCACCAAGCAGCAGATCCTGCGCGCGGCCAGGAAGCTCTTCGCGCAGCACGGCTACGAGGCCACCACCACGCGGATGATCGCCGAGAAGGTGGGCGTTTCGCAGTCCGCCATTTCCTTTCACTTTGAGACCAAGGAAAACCTGTGCAAAGCCGCGGTGGAATACACCGCCCGCAACATCGGCGCGGCGCTGCAGCCGGCGTACGACGCTGTCGACGCCGCCTTTGAAAAAGGCCCCGTCTCCCCCGAAAGGGCGATGGAGCTCATCGCAGAGCTGCTTTTGCGGCAGATCCGGCTGGTGTTCGACCCCAGGAGCAAGTGCGCCGTCAGCCTCGCCCTGAAGGACAGGGCCCTTCCAAAAATCGCCCAGGGCATCCTGCCCGAGGTGCTGTTCGACCGCGTGGAGTCGGAGCTTGCCCGCCTGATTCTCGCATACTCTGCCAGTTCCGCGTCTGGGCGGAAGTGGTCAGCCGTGCGGCCAACGGGGCGATCTTCTCCTTCTTCTTAAATCCCTCGCTGCCCAGGGAGGCGCGCGCGCCCTGCGGCGACAGCCCTTCCGGCATGCTGGAGGAGTACCTTCTGGACTATCTTCTGACCGCCATTCAGAACTGCGCCTCCCCCGCGGAAAGAACCCCCGCGGAATAAGGCAGAGCTTTCACGCATACGATAAAAGCCTGGCATATGCCGGGCTTTTGCGCGCGATGTTCATTCAATCCCCTTGGTGCGCGGGTCGAATTTTTCCACTATGGCGTTCACCCACGCCCTGTCCGGCCCCTCGATGACGGAATAGGGCTGCCCCTGGGTGGTGCCGTCGTCCGGGAAAAGATAGATCTTCGGGCCGTTGCGGTCCACGCCCTCCCAGACCTGCGTGTGGAACAGCGCATAGGGGATGTATCCGTCCTTATAGATCAGAAGGGTGCACTCGCCCCACTGCTGCGGCTCCATGCCGTTCTTGGGCTCCGGGCGCTCCACCGGCACGGAGAAGCGCTCCGTGCGGCCGTCCTCCCCGGTGACGGCGGAATATCCGGTTTCCGGCACGACGATGACGCAGTCGGAAAGGGGCTGCTCGGTCCGACCGTCCACGACCATCGGGCATAGCGTGCCCGTGGGGGGGCTGCCTTGCCTGCCCAGCAAAAACCAGAGCAAAGCCACTGCCGCCGCCGCGAGCAGTCCCCAGAAGATCACCTGGCTCCAGTTCGTCCTGCCCTTGTTTTTCAACTTGCTCTCCCCTTCCCCGCGACTGATTTTACTGCTACAATGTATATTATGGAATCATAGCCCGTATTCCGCTCTCTGAAAGGAGTTCGCCATGGAATCCAACGCCCTTTTGCGAGTCGATCTGAACAACATGATGGCCGAGGCCGTCGGCGGGCACGGCATTGCCGAGGCCGAAATCGCGTCCCTCCTTCCGCTGGCCCAAAGCGCGGCAAAGGCGATGGAGGAAAAGCGCGCCCAGATGCAGTGGCGGGAGCTTCCCCACAGCCAGCGCGAGGCCGTGCGGGACATTCTGGCTTGCGCCGATTATATCCGCGGGAATTTTGACAGCTTCGTGGTGCTGGGCATCGGGGGAAGCGCTCTGGGGCCCATCGCCGTGCACCAGGCGCTGCGCCATCTTCGCTACAACGAACTCCCGAAGGAAAAGCGGGGCGGGCCGAAGCTTTACGTGGAGGACAACATCGACCCCGAGCGCATGGCGTCTTTGCTGGACGTGATCGACGTTGAGCGCACCGCCTTCAACGTCATCACCAAGTCCGGCAGCACCAGCGAGACCATGGCGCAGCTTTTGATCGCCTTCGACCTTCTGAAAAAGCACTGCGGCGGGGATTTCGCCTCCCGCGTCATCGCCACCACGGACGCGAAAAAAGGCAACCTCGTCAAAATCGCCAAAGAGCACGGCCTGAAAACCTTCGTCATCCCCGAGGGCGTGGGCGGGCGCTTTTCCGAGCTTTCGCCGGTGGGGCTGCTGGCCGCGGCGGTGTGCGGCATCGACATCGAGGCGCTACTTTTCGGCGCCGCCCGCATGGACGAGGCCTTAAAGGAGCCGGACGTTCTCAAAAACCCCGCTTACTTGGCGGCCCTTTTGCAGTTCATCTCCATGAAGCGGGGCAAGAACATCTCCGTCCTGATGCCCTACGCCGACTCGCTGAAGTACATTTCCGACTGGTACGCCCAGCTCTGGGCGGAGAGCCTGGGAAAGCGCTTCGACCGCTCCGGCAAGGACGTGTTCGCCGGACAGACGCCGGTGAAGGCCCTGGGCGTCACCGACCAGCACAGCCAGGTGCAGCTTTACACCGAAGGGCCGTTTGACAAGGTGGTCACCTTCCTCGCCGTGGACGAGTACCGCGCCACCTTCGAAATCCCGCAAGGCTTTTCCCACCTGCCGGACGTCTGCTTCCTTTGCGGCCACACGCTGAACGAGCTGATCGACGCCGAGCGGCGCGCCACGGAGTACGCCCTTACGAAAGCGGGCAGGCCGAACTTCACCATCACACTGCCCAAGGTCACCCCCGAGACCGTCGGGGCGCTGCTGTACTTCTTCGAAGTCATGACCGCCTTCGCCGGGGAGCTACTGGACATCAACGCCTTCGACCAGCCCGGCGTGGAGGAGGGCAAGAACGCCACCTACGCCCTTTTGGGAAAGCCGGGCTATGACGAAAAGCGCAGAGAGCTGCAGTCCGCCCCCAAAAAGAACCCGAAGTACATCCTGTAAGTACGAATACGAAAAAAGCGCCTGCGATGCGGAATCGCGGGCGCTTTTCGTATCGAACGGACGCCGAAATCGAAGGATGGCGCGTTTTCCCTTGCTTTTTGGGCGGAAAGCTGTATAATGTTTTCACCTATGGCAGAGTAGGAACACATGTGCCTGGAGCTTCGCGCTCCTCAGTGCCGGAAAGACGGGGAGTTGCTTTTCGGACGAAGTGGCAGACTAGCCTGCAGTATGTGTTCCGCATCCCGCTGCCGCATATCGGGGTATCTTTACCCTCTTTCTGTGCGGCAATCCATTACTGCCAATACGGAAGGAGGTTTTTTTGATGTTCCGGTTCCCCGAAAACAAGGTGAAGCTGCTCACCGAACTTGCCATGCTCGCGGCGCTGTGCGTGCTGTTGTCCCTGCTGACCATCCCGATCGGCACCGTCCACATCACGCTGGAACCTTTGCCCATCACCGTGGCGGCGCTGCTGTTCGGCCCGCTGCCGGCGGCGGCTGTGGCGCTGGTTTCCGAACTGCTGATGCAGATTCTGAGCTACGGCTTCACCGCCACCACCATCCTCTGGCTGATTCCGCCCGTGGTGCGCGCTCTTGTCATCGGCTATGCTGCAGCGCGGTTCAGAAAAAGGGACAAATATCTGGAAGAACACCCCCTGTGGTGCTATGTGTTCTGCGTCGCCGCGGCGGTGGCCACCACTTTTTTGAACACCGGCGTCATCTGGCTGGACAGCGTGATCTACGGGTACTTCACGCCTGCGTACGTGTTCGGCAACCTGCTGATCCGCTTCGGCGTGGGCATGCTGACGGCGGTCATTACGGCGACCCTCACCATGCCGCTGGTGCGGCTGTTGAAAAAGCAGAAACTCGTGTAAAAAACCGGTCGGAGCTTTACGCTCCGGCCGGTTTACTTCTTTGAAAGGTTTACTTGCTGCGAATGTAAGCGTCGATGCCCTTCGCCGCGCGCTTGCCGGCGCCCATGGCGAGAATGACCGTCGCCGCGCCGGTGACGGCGTCGCCCCCCGCGAACACGCCGGGGATGCTGGTGGCGCCGGTTTCCTCGTCCACCACGATGCCGCCCTTCTTGTTGACCGCGAGGTTCGGGGTGGTGGTGCGCAGAAGCGGGTTCGGGGTGTTGCCGATGGCGATGATGACGGTCTGGACGTCCAGCACGTGCTCGCTGCCCGGCACTTCCACGGGCCTTCTCCTGCCGGAGGCGTCCGGCTCGCCCAGCTCCATCTTCACGCACTTCAGGCCCTTCACCCAGCCGTCCTCGCCCAGCACCTCCACCGGGTTGGTCAGCATGGCGAAGGCGATGCCCTCCTCCTTGGCGTGATGCACCTCTTCCGCCCTGGCGGGCATTTCCGCCTCGCTGCGGCGGTAGACGATGGTCACGTTCTTCGCGCCCAGGCGCTTTGCGCAGCGGGCCGCGTCCATGGCGACGTTGCCGCCGCCCACCACCGCCACCGATTCGCCCACTGTTATGGGCGTGTCCGCGTTCGGGTAGTCGTAGGCCTTCATCAGGTTGATGCGGGTGAGGAACTCGTTGGCGGAATACACGCCGTTGAGGTTTTCGCCCGGGATGTGCATGAAGCTGGGAAGCCCGGCGCCCGAGCCGATGAAGACGGCCTCGTAGCCCTCCTGGAACAGCTCGTCCACCGTGATGGACCGGCCCACCACCACGTTGGTCTCGATGGTGACGCCCAGGGCCTCGACGGTGGCGATTTCCCGCCGCACCAGCTCCTTGGGCAGGCGGAACTCGGGGATGCCGTAGCTCAGCACGCCGCCGGGGGTGTGCAGCGCCTCGAAGATGTGCACGTCGTACCCCATGCGGGCCAAATCACCGGCGCAGGTGAGCCCCGCGGGGCCGGAGCCGATGATGGCGACTTTGCGGCCGTTCCTCTGGATTGCTTCCTCCGCCTGCGCGCCGTGTTCCATGGCGTAGTCCGCGGCGAAGCGCTCCAGGCGGCCGATGGCGACGGGCTCGCCCTTGATGCCGCGCACGCACTTGCTCTCGCACTGGCTCTCCTGCGGGCACACGCGGCCGCAGATGGCGGGCAGGCTGTTGGTGGTCTTGATGATCGCCGCAGCGCCGGCGTAATCCTTCTGGGCAATCTTCTGGATGAATTCCGGAATGCGCACGTTCACCGGGCAGCCGGACACGCAGGGCATGTTCTTGCAGTTCAGGCAGCGGGCGGCTTCGTTGAGCGCCTGCTCCTCGGTGTATCCCAGGGCGACTTCCCTGAAGTTGCCCGAACGGACGGAAGGCTCCTGCTCCGGCATGGGCGTTTTATGGGGTTGCATGTTGGGCATGTTACTCCGCCTCCTTGCTCAGGAGCCTGCAGTCCGCTTCCCGCTCCTGCTGTCTGTACATGGCATTGCGGCGCATGGCCTCGTCGAAGTCCACGAGATGGCCGTCAAAATCCGGGCCGTCCACGCAGGCGAACTTCGTCTCGCCGCCCACGGTCAGCCTGCAGCCGCCGCACATGCCCGTGCCGTCGATCATGACGGGGTTCATGGAGACGGTGGTCCTGATGCCGTACTCCTTCGTCAGCTGGCTGACGAACTTCATCATGGGCAAAGGCCCGATGGCGATGACCTCGTCGTACCGCTCGCCCTTTTCCAGCAGATTGCGCAGCACGTCCGTCACAAAACCCTTGCGGCCGTTGCTGCCGTCGTCCGTGGTGATGTAGACATTGGTGGCGGCTTTTTTAAGCTCGTCCTCCAGAATGATCAGGTCCTTGTTGCGGAATCCAGCGATGACGTCCACGTGGGCGCCCGCCTCGAAGAGCGCTTTCGCCTGGGGATAGGCGATGGCCGTTCCCAGCCCGCCGCCGATGACGGCGGCGCGCTTGATGCCCTCAAGATGCGAGGGCTTGCCCAAAGGCCCCACAAAGGTGGGAAGGTACTCCCCTTCCTGCATGGCGCCCAGGAGCTTCGTGGTGCGGCCCACTTCCTGGAACACGATGGTGACGGTGCCCGCCTCGCGGTCATAGTCCGAAATCGTCAGCGGGATGCGTTCGCCGTTCTCGGTCACCCTGAGTATGATGAACTGCCCGGGCAGGGCCTTTTTGGCCACTCTGGGGGCGTGCACAGCCATCCGCACGACGCCCGGGGACAGCTGCTCGCGTTTGACAATCTGATACAATTGCAGTTCCTCCAAATCGATCCTTCATCCGGCATCATGCTACAGTTTTCAATTATAGTCTTTCGTGTCCGAAATTACAAGATAACAGTCCTTTGTAAAACCTTTCATATTTTATTGTCATCTAAGACCCATGTGAATTCTGTAACACGCAAACAGCGCCAGCGAGCCTTGACCGGCGCAATTTGTTTTGAATTTCACAATAAAATGTAAGCTCCCTGTAATTTTGGAAGAATTCTGGCGTTTTCTATCGCATATATGTTACCGATTTACATGCCATGAATCTCCAGTATGTTACATGCGCAATATTTTAACTAATGCTTGACGAAAGGGCTGATTCGTACTACAATGTGTACAGCGTGGGAGTTCCAAATGCCCCACAGCTTCTAAGAACTGTTTCACCACGTTTTACTGTTTCCCACAGCCTCTGCGGCGATTGCGGAATGTGACCGGATCGTCAGCGTCCTTCTCACGATGAGGCATAGCCTTGCCGGTTGCCCTCAAGCAAAGCGTCTTAGCGTCGTCACCCGGGCGGATCCACAAATTGCGGAATACTTCATATTTGGCTTACGGCATTCTGCCGGCCTGATTCTCCGGGACTGATTGACACGAAAGCAATTTGCCCACGGGCATCCAGTGGCATCGCGTGGCGGGGTTTTCCCCGTTAAGTCCGAAGGTTTGAGCCTGCGTTTGATGGCGTATTCTCCCTATTCCATTGAATGCAGCGCCTTGAACCTGGGGATGCACGGAGCGTTCGCGCTCCCGAGGCCGTAAGCGCGTTTCGCGCTTGGCCGCCAGAGCCGCCCGTTCGCGGGGGCATTCGGTTTTTTGCTTTTCCCGTGGGGCAAAAAGCCGCGTGCCTTTCGCGCACAGGTCTGGCCGAGGCGGCAGCGGCAGCGGCGATATCGTTGGAACGATGCATCATCCGCCATACTCTGTAATCTGCCGAGGTATACACGGGATGTCGCTGTTCCGCCCTGACGGGACAATCAGCCTTTCATTCAAACAGGAGGATCAAAATGAATCTTGTTGACCTCGTGGCCTCTTTTGTGGCCGGTATTGCCTCTGCCGGCTTCGGCGGCGTGCAGTTCTTCATCATCTGCGCCGGCACCTGCCTTCTCGGTGCTCTGACCAACACCGTTACGTCCGGCTTCGCGTTCAGCCCCCTGCTGAACCCCGCCTCCGCCTTCGTGGCTGCGGCCGTTGCTTCCGGTTATGCCAACTACAAGGGCTATAACGGCGGCGGACATGGCCCCGCCTCGTCCCTGATGGCTCTCCAGAAGCCCGACGTCCTGCTCATCGGCGGCGTCGCCGGCGTCCTCGGCTGGATCGTCAACTGGGCGATCGGCCTGACCGGTCTCGGCAATTCTGGTCTGGACACCGTCGCCGTGACCGTCGTCATCGTTCCCCTCATCTTCAAGATCATCTTCCAGAAGACCCCCGTGGGCGTCGTTCCGGAAGAGGACAAGGCTCTCGGCGGCCGCTTCAGCCCCCTGGGCGGACGTGGCTGGTACGCCGGTATGCGCCGCGGCATTGACAAGGCCATCTGGCCCGCCGCGTACGGTGCTTTCATCGCTATCGGCATGGTTCTGCTCCTGCAGAACGGGTCCCCCATGGCTGGTTTCTTGGGCTTCGGCTTCGGCGGCTTCGTGCTGGTGTTCCCCACCGTTCCCGCTCAGCACTTCATCGGCTGCGCGGTCTGCACCGCCCTCGGCTTCGTGCCCGGCCTTGCTGACAACCCCAACGCCCTGCTGATCGCGACTGCCTACGGCTTCGGCTTCGGCGCCCTGGCTGCCAACCTGGCTGACCTCTCCGCCGACGTGTTCTATCGCTATGGCTATGTCCATATCGATATCCCCGCCGGCTCCATCGCGATGTCCACGCTGATCATCACTCTGCTGAAGCTGGCTGTGCCGGTGGTCTTCGAAGGCGTCGTGCTGCCCATCGTTCTGTGGGTGCTCTGCCTCGCCTACGGCCTCTTCTACGACTCCAAGTGGAAGAAGTTCGCCGCTTCCAAGGGCCTGTCCTACTAATCCATCCCTTCGGAAGGATTCCGGAGCCTGCCTCGTGCAGGCTCCTTTTTTCGATGTTCCGCCCTGATGCCGGCGTTCTTTGCCCGGGGCTTTGGCATTGCCCTGCCAGAGGCTAAAGTTCTGCCCGACATCATCAAAAGCGCCCCCTCTGCCTTCGCTGAGGGGGCGTTTGATGGGATTACCCGATGATTTTGAACTTGCTTTCGTCCCGCGGCCTGGGGGCGGGCAGGTCGCCCTTGCGCTTTCCCACCGCCACGGCGAGCACCGGTTCATACCCTTCGGGAATGCCGAAGAGCTTTTTATACTTCTCGTTCAGTTCCGGATGTTCCTTCAGCATGGTGACGGGATACCCGAGGACCACCGAGCCGAGGCCCAGATCCGTGGCCGCCAGCACGATGTTCTCGATGGCCAGCGCGCAGTCCAGATGGGAGAACATGCTGTGGCCGTTCTTCACGTCGACATAGGCGAACACCACCGCCGGCGCGTGGAAGAACAGGTGGTAATCGGGCGTCATCGGCTTTTTGCTGCCCGGCCTGTGATCGACGTAGGCCCTGTGGAAATCCGCGTTGAACCCGTCCAGCAGTTCACGGCTGGTCACGGCGGCGAAGTACCAGGGCTGCAGATAGTGGGCCGTGGGCGCGTGGATGGCGCAGCGGAGCAGATAGGTCAGCGTTTCCCGGTCGATGGGCTCGTCCGCATAGGAACGGATGCTTCGTCTGTCAAAAATCGCTTTCAGCATGGCTTGCCTCCTTCCATCTGCTTCCACATTAGGTTTTTCCCGGGCGGTTGTCAACCGGTTTTGCGAACGGCCCTTTGCAATCGGGGAACTTGCGCCCCTTTTTGCACCATGCATCGCTTCAACTCCGGTTCCAATGCGCGCAAAAAACCTCTTGCTTTTCGCCTGCGGGTGCGCTATAATACTTTCCGGACGCGATCCTGAAGGGATTGCGGGCTTGATTTGGGGCATTAGCACAGCTGGTAGCGCGCATCGTTCGCATCGATGAGGTCAGCGGTTCGAATCCGCTATGCTCCACCAGAAACGAACCTCTTTCCAGGCGGAAAGAGGTTCGTTTTGCATTGGATTTGGGATACAGGGAAATCCGCCGGTTCTCCTAGGCCTGCAGTTCTTCCAGGAAATGCTCCACCTGGCGGTCAAACAGCTTTTTGTGCGCCTCCGTCAGCACGAAGGTGCCTGTCCGGAAGGCTTCCGCGGGGATGGAAACGCCCGCCGTTTGCTCCATGGGTTTCATCGCCATGCGGCCGAGAAGGCCCTTCAGCTCGTTCAGCACCAGCGACGCCGCGGACCGCCCCGCCGCGCCGCTCATCGCCACCAGCTTCCCCTCCACGAAGTCGGGCGGACCGGACTCGCCCTGCTGGACGGGGCGGGAGATCCAGTCCAGCAGGTTCTTCAGCGGTGCGGGAACGCTGCCGTTGTACTCCGGGGTCACTGTCCACAGGGCGTCTGCTTTTTTGATTTCCTCCCGGATGGCGGAAACCGCGGGCGGCGCGGGAAACTCAAGGTCCTGATTCATCAGGGGGAGGTTGGAAATGTCCAGCTGGGTGACGGTGCATCCCTTTGATGCGAGCGCCGATTTCACGTAGTCTGCCACGGACTGGTTAAAGGACTGCCTGCGCAGCGAGCCGTTCACCAACGCAATGTGTTTGGGCATTTCGGCTTCCTTCTTTCTTTTGCTTTTGTCTAGTCATTTTCTGACGCGCCATTCTTCATGCGTTCTCTTTTCAGAGCATTATACGCCGCGCGTCGGCGCCCGGTAATCGCGTTTGCCGGCAGAAAGCTCCAGCCGGCTTCTGTGCCGAAGTTCCGCGCGGCATTCCCTGCGCGGCTCCGGGCATATTCCCTTGCAGAGAGACCATAAGTATTTCCCGTGCCCTTTCAAGCGCCTTCCTCAGCCTCCACCGTTCGGAAAGCCAAAACCCTTGCATGCGCTGGGATTTCTTTTGCTTCTCCGGACATACTGAGGACATGGTGACGCTGGAAATGCTGTCTTCCTTTCTGCTGGGCGGGTGCGGCTACGCGCTGCTGGAGGTGCTCTGGCGCGGGCGCACCCACTGGACGATGTTCCTCGCCGGCGGGCTGTGCTTTGCGTGGCTGTACGCCCTGGCCACCCGCACGGCCCTTCCCCTGTTCGCGCAGTGCGCGATTGGAGCGGCCATCATCACCGCGGTGGAATTCCTGACGGGGTGCGTGGTGAACCTCGCCCTGAAGCGGCGGGTGTGGGACTATTCAAACAGGCGCTTCAACCTGCTGGGGCAGGTCTGCCTTTCCTATTCGGCGCTGTGGTTTCTGCTGAGCTGGCCGGCGCTGCTGCTCGCAAAAGCCCTTCAGAGCTGCATGTTCGCCCTGCTCCGGTAGGGCTTTGCCCTCACGAACCGCAGACGCAAACTGCCGCTCCGTCGTATGGCGCATGATATGCCAGCGCTTTCCTTTGATGATGGCTCATCATTGTGATACAATATATTTGCCGTCAGGCAATCCAACAAGGAGGCAAACACCATGATCAACTGCGCGAACCTTTGGCAGCTTCTGCTTAAGTGCTTTGGCCTTTGCAAGTAAGCTGGCCTGACCATTTGAACTCCGCCCGGAAACGGGCGGAGTTTTCAGTTTTTTCAGAAGCGCCGTTATGAAGCAGTCCGCCGCGGGACGGACTTTTGCGTCCTTTATGCATTTCAGCCATGGCGCAGGGCGAAACGCCGTCCACACGCAGGGTTTCACCCTTTTCGCGGTGCGGAATATGTTAAACAAGGAACGCGAAAGGAGGATGCCATGCGCAGATTTCAGGACAACGGCCCCTGCCCCACCGTATTGAACATTCAGAACGCCACCCTTCAGAACACCAATTTCCGCACCGCCCTCTGGACGGGCGAGCATCTGCAGCTGACCGTCATGTGCATACCCGTCGGGGGAGACATTGGCCTTGAGATTCACCCGGACACCGACCAGTTCATCCGCATCGAACAGGGATGCGCTCTGGTGGCCATGGGCAGAACCAGGGACGTTTCGGACTTCGCAGCCAACGTGCGCCCCGGGTGCGCGGTCTTCGTTCCCGCGGGATGGTGGCACAACCTCACCAACATCGGCAAGATTCCGGTCAAGCTGTATTCGATTTACGCCCCGCCCCATCACCCCAGAGGAACGGTGCACGTAACGAAGCGTGACGCGGAACACCATCACCACGACTGACAGCCGGCGGTTTCGCCGGCTCTCTTTTTTATCGGAACGCGCGGCGGCATTTGGGGCCGCTTCGGGGCAGTAAGCGCTGATGGCGCAAAGGCGGGCGCGCCGGCGGCGCGGGAAGGGGAAATATCTCAAAACCATGTCGTGAATCCTCTGCACCGCCGGCATGCAGGCGGCAAGGCAATGCCCGAAAGAGCCGAAAATACTGGCATTTTTCAAAACTCGTCCCAATTATTAACAAATTCAAAATTCCTGCAATATTTTCGTAATATTTGGTTGACAAGGTTTGCAAGCTCTGGTAATATGAGGCTGTGCGAATGGGAATGCAGGCGCTCCCGCGAACTGCTGACTCAAAC